>OJAW01001340.1_pt1 | contig 14503 bp, 15 predicted proteins | sample 1589151 | NCBI WGS metagenome assembly OJAW01 (sample SAMN03283290) | human gut metagenome | biome: human-associated habitat; material: feces | host: Homo sapiens | place: Peru | collected 2012 | reverse complement strand
ATTTATTTGACATAATACGTCATTTTAGTGTTATAATATAATTATGATTGGAGGATATATGAAAAAACGTTATCTACTATTAGGAGGAATTATATTTTTAATGTTAACCGGTTGTGGTAATACTAGTATGGAAGCTAAGTCTTTGAGTGATTTTGAGAATGCCGGTAATAATAATAACTATGTTGTTACTGATAATAAAGAAAATTATAAGAATAGTGATTATATTGTGGAAGCTTCTTTGGCTAGTTATAATGATATTTCTATTGAAATGATTGTGTATGACACTAGTGATAATGCTTCTTTAGTTCAGGAAGAACAAATTAAGAATTTTAATCTTTTAAAAAGTACAGGTGCTAGTGAGAAAAGAGATAAGGGTAATAATTATTATAAATATATTTTGATATCTAATAATTATTATATGATATCATCTCGTATTGATAATACACTTATATTTTGTAAGACACCTTTATCTAACAAGGATAAGGTAGAAAATTTAATTAATGAAATGGGATATTAAAAAGCACTTTTAGCTTAGTATGATGAGAAAAGCCAATTAGTGCTTTTTTGTTAGATGATAGGTTTTATTTTTTCATTCTTAAGAAAATTATTAAGAGTGATATGGTGCTTATAATTAAGAGAAATAGATTACTACTAGTTAGAAAGATACTAGTAAGATTAGCAAAGATGTGAACTATGATGGGATATACTATATTTTGATATTTCTCTAAGATTATAGATAGAAGTAATCCTAGTATAAAGGCATAGATAATAGTAATTAAATTGTTATGAACAAGAGCAAAAATTAGAGATATTAAAATGATAGCATATTTTTTAGGAAGAACTTTCTTTGCTTTTGATAAGGCAGTATATCTAAAGAGGATTTCTTCAAAAATAGGGCCTAGAATAGATGTATAAAGAATGATTATAGGAAGATTTAGATTAAGAATGGTTTTATTACTTTGATAATCAATAGTTAACATGTTATAAAAAGTAGAAATACTTATACCTATTAAAATCATTAGAGGAATGTATTTATAGTTTATATTTTTACTTTGATGGTAATTTTTCTTATATAGATATATAGTTATTGGGATCATTGATATAGTTAAGCCGATAATAACATATTTATAGATAGTGATGGTATCATTTAATACCATAGAATTATCTGTAGTTAAAATATAGATAATTAAGAAAATAATTACTGCTAAATACATAATTAAATAACTTAATATAATATCTTTAAGAATATACCAAATCTTTTTCATATCATCACCAACTAAAAGATATCATATGAGAGTATTTGTGTCAAGTTTTAAGCAATGATTAGTATTATGTGTAGTTAATGTTAGCATTATATTTCTTAAAATTAACATTTCACTTTTTCTAAATTTTTCCTTTATATTATTTTAAAAATATGATATACTTTTATTATAGAGAGGTATGGATTATGAATGATATATTAGTATACTCAGGTGAGGGTTATAAAATATATATGTGTAGTATCGATGAAATAGATACTTATTATTTAGTTATACCAAACAAAGATTCTGCAAAGTTTTCTTTGTGTATAGATATTCCTGATGGTGATTTAAGATATTTAGATAATAAAGTTATTATTGATAATATTTTAGAAAATTTGGTATCACTACATCAAGATAATGTAATATATCTTTTACCAGTTTTACCAAAAGAATTAATAGTTGGAGAGATGGAAATAAATGATGATGCTTTATATCGTAAGTTAGAAGATATTTTAATATCACTGGCAAATGATACTTTTAATAGAATTATTGAAAACAATAAAGCGGTAGAACAAACTATTTATCTAGGTATTATTGATGAAAAGCAAAAATATTTCTTGGACTGGTTAAGTCTTAATTCACAGTATGCTAATTATATTAGAGGAATTACTTTAACTAGAAAAGATAATTATCAAGGAGAGGTACAAGAAGAATACTATACAATGGATGATAATACCGGTAATAGTGGCAATTCTTTATCTGGTAATGGCGGTGTAACGGTAGAAAAAAGCAGTTCTAAAAAGAAAGTAAAGGTACTTCCTAGTAAACATGGCTATACTTCATTTAGTTTGATAGGTTTAATTATTACAATTGTTAGTGTTATGTATATATTAATAAAATAAGAGTTCTTAATAGTAAAGAGCTCTTATTTGTTTTCTAAATCAGAATATTTTATGATAAAGATGTTTTTATCTTTATAGAATGCATAGAAAATATCTGATAATTTTAATTGTTTTACTTCAAGAAGTTTATCAACAAAAGTAGTGTCTTTTTTTAATTCTTTTAATGTTTCATATTGAATACGACCATCTAAAATTAGAGGTAACGGTAACGGGGTTCTATTTTTATTAGAATATTCAAATACGGATAATGTTCCATTGTTTTCTAAAATAGCATATTCTATTTCTTCAATACTACGATAGCCCTTCCCTCTTAATTGGGTTAATAAATCATCCAAATTATATTTTTGTCTTACCATTTCGTTAAAATTAACATGACCATTTTTGATGATGAAAGAAGGTGCACCATCTAACATTTCTCGTATCTTAGGATTTTTAAGACTTATATAAGACAAGACTATTTGAAATATTACTAAGACTATGATGGGAATGATAGATGTAAAAATACTTTTACTAGCATCTTCTACACAGATAGCTACTAACTCTGCTATTAGGATTGATACTATTAAGTCTACAATACCTAACTGCCCTACTTCTCTTTTGCCCATTAAACGATATATTAAAATTATAAATATATAGAAAAAACTCATTCTAAAAATTATTTTAAGATATTCCATAAAATCACCATTAATATTATTAACAAGTCATAATTAAATATACAAAGACATAGATATTACTAGGTGATTTGATGATTAAAACTTATTTAAAGTGTTATGGATATTTATTTGGTATGATGTTTATACTTACCATTTTGTTAACAATTATTAATTATTTTTCTAAGATGCCAATACAATTACTTAAGGTAATTATTCCTCTTATATCATTACTTATTAGTAGTATTTTTCTTGGCAAAAATGTTAAGGAGAAAGGATATATAGAAGGAATAAAATTTTCATCTTTATATTTAATTTTTATTACTTTATTAAATTTTATATTTAAAATAGGATTTAATTATAAGACTTTTATTATATATATTCTCTTTATTATTTGTGGTATTGTTGGAGCAATGATTGGAATAAATATGAAAAAACAAAATCTATAGTAATAAAGATATAAAACCCTCGCTTTATAATATATCATGTTTAATAGACATCATATATTGAAGTGAGGGTTTTCTCATAGTTTACCTGATAACTAGTAGTTTATTTTATTAAATACAATTCTAGTTAAATGATTACATTAAGATATTGATTTTATTAGTTCATTACATCTAAAATACTTGGTAATATTTGCATTTTTCTTGATAGTACTCCTGGAAGATATGTTCCTTCTTCCATTTCAACACTAAAAGCTTTAGATAGAATTTCTTTACCACTATCACTAAAATAAACATAAGTACCGTTTTTAATAATATCTGTTACAAATAAAGCAATAAATTTATATTCATTATTAGCAGTAATACTGTTTAACATTTTGATATAAGCTTGTTTACTCTTATTAATTTCTTCGATATTAGTAGTATATATTTGACCTAAACCAATAACGCCTTCATCTGTTGGATACTTTTTAAAGTCAGTATATAAGATTTCTTCTTTAGTTTTACCATTTAACTTTGTACCATAAGATAACATATCAAAACCATATTTCTTATAGTTTACCTTGGCTATTCTAGCTAAATTATTTACGGCATCTCGGTCAATGTTGGTTGTAGTTGGTGAGTTTAAAATCAAAGTATCGGAAAGAATTCCTGATAGCATAAGGCCAGCCATATCTTTAGGTATTTTAATATTATTTTCTTTATACATTAGATAAATAATAGTATTAGTGCTACCTACGGGCATATTTCTGAAATTAATAGGATGTGTTGTGCCTATGTTGGCAATGTTATGGTGATCAATTATTTCTAGAATATCAGCTTCTTCTAGACCGATAGCAGATTGTTCATAAGAATTATGATCTACTAAAATTACTTTCTTTTTGTTATGATATCCTACGTTAACAAACTTAATGATACCAAGACATTTATTATCATTGTTAACAATTGGATAGTATGTATATTTTGTTTTTTCAGCTGCTGAGATAAAGCTACTTAAATCTTCATTTTCGTTAACTACGTGAATTTTTTTAGTATTAATAATAGTTTCTATATTGTTACAGAAATTAAATTTTTTAATTGTATCTAAGTCACTTAAGCTTGTTCTTATTATATTTACTTTATTAGCTCTAGCTATTTTTAACTGTTCTTTTTTTACTTCCATATTATTAGTAACAATGATTAATTTAACTTTTGATTTTACAGCATATTCAATGATACTATAACGATTGCCTGTTATTAGAATGTCATTTTCAGTTAATTCTACTTCATTTATAAAGGTTGTTGAACGATATCCAGGAATAATTAGTCTTCCTTTAATGATATTATCATATTTTAAAATCTTTTCGCCACCAATAGTTACTAAGATATTCTTATAGTAGGTATCTATTTTAGAATACTCTCCAGATAGGCATTCTTCAGCAATATCTTTCATAGCTACGATACCTAGAATTTTCTTTTCTTTATTAACAATAGGAATTTTACTAATTTCTTCTTGTTCCATCTTTTTATAGGCTTCATATATAGAAATATCAGTAGTTGCCATATATCCTTTAGAATAGTCTAAGTCTTTTACTTTTAATTTTACATCATTTAAGAATAATGGTTCTTTTACTTTAAAGTAATCTAAGGCATATGAAGTTTCTCTTGAGATAGAACTTAATATAACGGGAACAGCATTTACTCCTTGTTTTCTTTTTAAATATGATAAAGTTATAGCCGCAGTAACACTGTCAGTATCAGGATTACGATGGCCAAATACATATACTTTTTCCATGTTAACCTCTTTTCTATTCAATATATTTCTTTTTTATTTTGAAAAAACCATAACTTATAGATAAATATAACACTATTAATAATAATGATTTTAGATAACTAGTAGTATTTATTGGAACAATAAACTCTAAGATAATTAATATAATAGCAAGGATTATATTTTCATAGAGAATGTTTAATATCTTATCTAGATACTTTGCTCCTTTTGGTGATTTGTTTTTAGCAGGGATATAGCCTATTACTATAGATATAGTCATACTAATGATACTACTAGTAATATCACCATATATAAGATTATAGCCCATGCGATAGAATGCATTGATTAGTGGAATGGTAATAATTACTTTAGATAATAGGCCTATTAGTAAGCTAATATGAAGTATTTTTTTTGACTTTACATTATCTATAGTTATATTATATAGCGCTATAGTTATAGCCATAAAGTTTAGCATTGTAAGATAAACTGATTTATCTGGATTATTAAAGATTATTTTACATATTAATGGAGAAATAACGCTTAAAATTATAGCAATAGGAAGCATTATTTTTACTATGTTGTATAAATAATCTGTAATGTTATTTGGTTTAATTAATTTTTTCAACGAATAATTAATTATTTCAATAAGATAGTTTATCAAAAATAAAAAATAAAAATATACAAAAGTAATGTCTTCTTCAATAAGATTTATAGCATAATAATATCTTGTACTTAAGATTAGATATATAAAAATTATTGAAATGTAATAATAACTATTTTTGACTATATTAATAATACTTTTATAATAACTATTTGTCAAGACCTTTTTTAATTCTTGATAATAGTTATTTTTATTGATTGAAATATCATTCTTTATAGGAGAATATCTATCTTTTCTAATAATTATGAAAAATATAATTATTAGAATAATCATTGTTAAAATCTTTGGGAGATATAATAGTGCATTTGTCCAAGAAATAGAAAGTTTTAGAATTTTAAAAGATAAAATGCTAATGATTATTAAAAGAATAGACTCTAATGATATTTTTAGGTTATTTAATATCTTACTTTTCTTTATTCTTTTAGTGGAATTTAGGTAGTCAGTAATTATATTTATAAATGGAAGATGTAATAAAGATACACCCATCATGAAGAATACAGGGAACATATCAGATAGTTTTAATATATGGCTAGATAGATCATTTATTAATAAGCTTAGAATTAAAAATATGGCTCCAATGGTGCATACTGATAAGAGTGAGACTTTTAATAATTTAAATTTAGAGTAGTTATCTTTATATTTGTCAAAACTTTTTTTAAATGACAAGGATGAAAAGCATGATGAAAAAATATTATATAATGTTAGTGATAAAACAAAGGGGAAAATGCTTGTGGAACCTACTATGTTATATAATAGTATTATTAAGAAAAGTTCTAATGTTTTAGTAATTATTTTATTTTTATATTCCTTCATACCAATACCTACCTACTTTTATTACATTTTAACAAATATAATATTTTTTTGCAAGTAGATGTATGTTTATAGGGCTTATTAAATAGAAAAAAGGCCCATTTTTGGACCTTTTTATTAATTTAATGGACAATATGAGCCGTTGAAAAGTCTTCTTATAGCTGAACCAGTTTGTCTTCCTAATTCATAGATAGTACCTACGGCTTTGGAGATGGCATTTACCCATGCAGATGTTATACCTCCTCCATTAATCTCATACATTTCACTTTTATTTAATCTCATTTTTGCCTCCTTTTTTATTATATATAATGGCTTTAATAACGGAACCATCTATACAATAAATTAATTATATTACGATAGAATAAATACTTTATCATAATGTATTACTCCTTTTAGTTATTGCAACGAGTTGGATTAGTGTAGCCACTTAGACACCCAACGAAGTATACAATAGATGTAATGATACCAACCATAATTCCCCATGATACACCTCCATTAATTTCATACATTTCTTTTTCGGTTAGTTGCATAAATTCACTCCTTTTATTTTACAAATAAATTTTTTAAATATTTAGCTAAAGAAACTCTTTCTTTGGGAATACTTACTTCATAGATACGATTATCGATTGAAGAAAAATTTAAAATTTTTAAATAAACGTATTGATAATTATTATAATTTTCATCTATTAATAGTTCACTACCAATATTGTCTATGGTGTACTGATATGTAATATTATCTAATTTTATTGAAGAATTTTCTTCGATATACATAATATCTTCTGGGTTAATTAATAATTCTATTTTATTATCAAGAGCCTTACCTTTTATCGTATAATATGACTCATAGGTATAGGTAGAGATAATGTATATGAAAATTAATAAAATTATTATCATGACAGATCCAAAATTATATATTTTAGGATATTTTTTTCTTTGAAGTATTACTTCAATATCTAAAAGATCATTCATTTTTTTGAAACCACTTCCTTGACTGTTCCTTCATTTAGGGTAATGGATAGATTATACAAATCTGAATTATCCAGACGATGAGAAATGATAATAATTGTTTTATCTTGATACTTTTTAAAAATATTTAATAGTATTTTTCTTTCTAATGATATGTCAACCTCGTTTAATCCTTCATCAATCAAAATTATTTTTGATTGTTTTAAAAGAGCTCTTGCTAAAACTATTCTTTGTCTTTGTCCACCAGATAAATTGGCACCACTCTCCTCTAAGAGATAATCGTAAGATATTTTCTTTTCTTTAATAATATCAGATACGTAAGTGAGATTACATACTTCAAGAAAATCCTCATAAGAGATTTGACGATCTAGAATAATATTATTTTTAATAGTATCTGTATACAAAAGTTCATTTTGTGAGATATAAGTAATATTATTTCTAATATCTTTAAGAGTATAATCATTAATATCATATTTGCCAATATATAGCTTGTCCCTTTCAACTTCATAGTATTTATACATTATTTTTAGAAGAGTTGATTTACCACTTCCTGAAGAACCAAGAATTAATACTTTTGAAGATGATGGTATAACTAAAGATATGTTCTTGAGATTGTTATTTTTGCTGGTATAACTGAAATCAAGATTTTTAATAGTTATATTACTTTCTAGAGTAAGATTACTAGTTTTGTCTAAACTTTCATATTTATAATTTAATATATTATTAATATTTTTTATACTATTTTTTACATAGTATAGTTCTTTGTAAAAGTCTAGAAAGCTTTTTATGGGACTTAAATAATAATAAATTAATGTATTATATGTTATTAAAGAGCCAATTGTTAAATTTTTATCCATAATTGATGTCGTACCAATATATACTACAAATAAGAGTGATATTCCTTCTAAAAGTTCTTTAATTAGTTCTTCTGAATTGGATAATTGATTTAGAAAGAGATTATCACTGATTGTAGATAAATAGGCTTTATTTATCTTTTTTCTAAATAATGCTTCAATATTTAGACCTTTAATAGTTTCATAGCTACTTATCGACTCTACTAACAAGGAATTTACCTTAGCATTATCTTCTTGAATAACATTAGTAGTGGTTTTTATACTACTACGATATGCTAGAAAAATTAATAGATAAATAATAGTTATTATTAGTAATATAATAGTCATTGATGTGTTTATTGAAAACAAGATAACTAATACTACTATGGATAAAATGATATCTAGAAATAAGGTTATAATAATCTTAGATATAACATTCTTAATATAGAAAAGATCATTTACTCTAGAGATAATTTCACCAGTAGTTTTATTTTTATAATAACTATAAGGAAGAGAAATTATTTTATTAATAGTGGTAGTTATTATGGACAGATCTAGTTTTTGGTTTAGATACAGAAGAAGATTATTTCTTAAGAATTCAGATATTTTTTTAATAAAGAAAACTAATATGAAGACAATTGTAATTATTAATAAATTTAATTTATTAGTAGTTATTACTTTATCGATGATTATTTTAAAATGATAACTATATATACATGTGAATATAGAAGCAATTATTGTTAGAAATAATATTTTTAAAATTAATGCTATGTTATTATTAATAGTAGTCTTTATTACTTCTAAGAGATAATTGTTATCGTTATAGTTAGGCATTTTCTTGATGGGCTCTAATAATAAAATATTACCGGTAAATAATTTATTAAAATCATCTTTTGATATATTAATCATTCCTTTTGCAGGATCCATAATAGTTATTTTATTAGTTTTAATTTTATATACCACAACAAAATGAGGCATATTATTAATAAATATTTGACTAATAAATGGAGAATCTATCTTGATACACTCTTCAATACTTTTTACTTTATATCCTTTTGAATCTAAGCCTATTTCTTTAGCAGCTTCACTCATATTTAAGAAATTTGTACCATCTTTAGTGGTATTTGTTAATTCTAGTAATCGATTCATTGAAACATTTCCTTGATAGTATCTAATAATGGACAAAAGACAAGCACTACCACACTCTTTTAATCCGTCTTGTAAAACGACGATTTTTTTTGACATCTTTTTCACCTCCTCAATAATATTATTGTGAAAAAAAAAGAGTTTTACTTTTTTTTAGCAAAACTTTTTTTATTTTTTTTATTTATTAACTTTGAGTTATCATTTTTCGGCTTTTTTTAGGGCAATTAAGTCATTTTCTAATTTTGAAACATCGTTAGGTGACATAAAGATAAATATAGCATGATGATATTGATTTAGAATGTCAGCGTCATTTATTGTAATGGCATGGCCATTGGGCATAGAAGATATAATGATATCTTTTGTTATGTTAGGAAAATCTTCTTGACGTTCTCTAGCAGGGTGAATATCCATGATGTATGCTTCTTTGGTAGTAGATAATATTTTAGCAATATCTTGATGAAATTCAGCAGTTCTAGAGAAAGTATGTGGTTGAAATATAGATATAATATCATAATCTGGATATTTTTGTTTGATAGCATTAATTGTTGATGATACTTCATTTGGATGATGAGCATAGTCGTCTATAATAATACTATCACCGGCAATAGTTTCAGTGAATCTTCTTTTAGCTCCGGTAAATGTTTTTAAGTTCTCATCAACTTTAACAGGTTCGATGCTTTCGTAATAGCATACACTTATTACTGCTAGAGCATCTAATAATTGATGAGTACCATATATTGGTAATGAAAAATGGTAGTATGGTTTATTATTAATGATAACATCAAATGAAGTACCTGATTTACCGTAAATAATGTTGGTAGCATAAATATCATTTGTTTCTGATAAGCCAAAATATGCGACTTTTTTAGTTAGATTCATCTTATGAACGTTAGCATCATCACCACAGGCTATTACCATATGGGTGGTATTGTTAGCAAACTCTTCATATGCTTTGATTACATCGGAGATGTCTTTGAAATAATCCACGTGATCTAGATCAATGTTTAAGATTACAGCATAATATGGCTTGTATAGTAAGAAATGACGTTTGTATTCACAGCTTTCTAGAGCAAAATACTTGCTATTAGGATTAGCATGCCCTGTGCCATCTCCAATTAAATAATTTATACCAATAATATTATCTAGTACATGGGATATCATTGATGTAGTAGTAGTTTTTCCATGACATCCAGCGATACAGATAGTGTTAAATTTTTCTGTTAAAAGTCCTACCATCTCATTATAGTCAATTATTTTTAAATTTAATTTTTTTGCTGCTATAAATTCGACGTTGTCGTCTGTGATAGATAATCCTTTGATTATTGTCATGTTTTTTTTAATATTTTTTTCATTGTACGGAAAAAACTCTATATTATTTTTAATTAATTCTGATTCAGTAAAAAAGTGTTTATCTAGATCACTTCCTTCTACTTCATAACCTAATTGTTTCATAATTACAGCTAAAGAGCTCATACCGGCTCCTTTAATACCGATAAAATGGTACATAATATCACTTTCCTTCTAATTAATTATATCACAAGAATAAATAATTATTTAAAAAAAACATATAATTTAACATGAAAAATAAATTTATTAAGTCCACTATTATTTTGATTTTGGGTGGAGGTATTACCAAACTGTTGGCTATGATTATTAAAATATTTTTAACAAGAAGTATTGGTGATGAAGGAATTGGCTTATATATGATTGTTTTGCCAACGTTTAATTTGTTTATTACTCTTTGTACTTTATCTTTATCGACGGCGATTAGTAAACTTATTGCTGAGAGAGGACGAGGTAGAAAAATAATTTTACCATTAATTCCATTTTCTTTAGTTTATAATTTAATTTTAATGATTGTGTTAATTTTACTTGCTCCAAGTATTGCTAATAAGTTATTAAATAATTCGATGGCATATTATCCTATTATGGGAATTAGTTTTACTTTGCCATTTATTTGTATTTCAAATATTTTGAAGGGATACTTTTATGGAAAAGAAAGAATGGGGCCTTATGTTATTTCTAATATTGTAGAACAAATTGTTAGACTTTTATTAATTATTTTTATTATTCCAAAATTACTAGTTTTTGGGGTTAGTAAGGCTGTTTTGGGGGTTGTACTGATTAATGTTGTCAGTGAGTTTTCTTCGATTATTTGTCTACTTTTGTTTATGCCTAAGAATAAGATTAATATTAGTGACTTTAAGAGTCAAGATGGCGTTGTAAAAGATGTATTAAATATTTCGTTATCTGCTACTGGTAGTAGACTTATTGGATCTATTTCATATTTTTTGGAACCAGTTATTTTGACTTTTGTGTTAACTATGGCAGGATACGATAATGACTTTATAGTAAGGGAATATGGTATTATAACTGGATATGTTTATCCCCTACTCTTAATTCCTTCATTTTTTACGATGGCGATATCAACTTCTTTATTGCCGGTTATTGCTAATAATTATTCTAGAGGAAATTATGTCTATACGAAGAAAAAATTAAAGCAAGCTTTAATGATATCAGTAATTATTGGAGGAGTATTTACCGGTATATTTATGATAATTCCTAGGTCATTATTAAAAATTATTTATAATACTACATTAGGAGAAAAATATATTATTGCGGTGGCGCCATTTTTCTTACTTCATTATATACAAGGACCACTTACTTCTTATTTGCAGGCAGTAGACAAATCAAAAGAGGCCATGAGTGGAACTTTGGTAGGAGCTATTATTAAAAATCTGTTATTGTTAGTTTTACCTTTTTTTATAGAAATATGGGGCTTTGTGGTGGCAAGCGTGGTAAATATTATTTATGTTTCAGTACAGCATGTTTACTATGCAAAAAAGTCACTTGGTAAGGATAAGAAAGATACTTAGACTAATTTTTAATTTATCTTGTCATATTGATGTATACTTTATTGATAAAGAAACTATTATATGTTATATTTGAATTGGTGAATATAATGAAAAAGAAAGTAAAAGAGAAAGAAAAATTATCTTTAGAAGAAAAGAAGAAACTGGGGAGTAAATTTTGCAAAAGATTTATTTTATGGATTTGCATACTAGCAATTGGGGTTGTTCGAAAAAGCTTGCAGAATGATACTTTTTATACAATCAAAATTGGTGAGTTAATACTTAATAATGGTATTGACATGATGGATCATTTTTCGTTTCATTCTGGACTTGCTTATACATATCCTCATTGGCTATACGATGTTATTATCTATATGATTTATCACTTGTTGGGAATTAAAGGAATGTATATTTCTTCCATAATATTTTTAATGGTTTTACTGTTTGTAGTGTTTAAGACAAATATTTTTGTTAGTAAGAGTAAGACAGTAGCAGCTTTTGGGACGTTTATTTGTACTTTAGCAATAAGTGGTTTTGTGACGGCAAGAGCACAACTAATTAGTTTTATATTATTTGCATTAGAGATATTCTTTATTGAGAATTTTTTAGAAAAGAAAAAGAAGAAATACTTAGGTGGGTTGTTATTAATTTCACTCATTTTATGTAATATACATGTTGCTGTATGGCCATTTTATTTTATCGTGTATCTTCCCTATTTAGCAGAATATGTAGTAGCAGTAATTAAGGCGAAAATTAAGAGGAAGAATAAATTTTTGTTATTTTTAGATAAGAAACTTGATATTCAGAAAAATGATGGGATTAAATATTTGTTTTTAACAATGATACTTAGTTTATTTACTGGCCTTATGACGCCAATTGGTGATACGCCTTATACTTATCTAATTAAGACGATGATGGGAAATTCACAAAAATATATTCAAGAACATCAAATGCTTAGTTGGATTGATAGTCCATTTACAATAATAATAGCGGGAGAAACTTTATTTTTAGCTTTAATTTCTAAGATTAAATTACGTGATCTATTTATGATATGTGGACTTGTTTTAATGTCAGTGATGTCAATTAGACATTTATCGCTACTAGCATTAATTGGTACTATTTGTTTTTCTAGAGTTTTTGCTATGTTTTTAGAAAATTTCAATTTTGATGTCGATAGTACTTTGCTTAAATTTTTTAATAAACGAGGAGTGATTTTTGCTAGTTATGCTTTTGTTATATTGTTAGCCTCTGTAATGTTTTACCAACAAACAAAGAAAGAATATGTTAATGAAGAGTTTTATCCAATTGAGGCAACAAAATATATTAAAGAGAATATAGATGTTTCTAAGGCAAGGATATTTAATGATTACAATTTTGGTAGTTATTTACTTTTTTATGATATACCTGTTTTTATTGATTCTAGAGCAGACTTATATACAAAGCAGTTTAGTGGATTCGATTATGATATTTTTGATGATTATGAATTTATTGTAGGTAATTACCAAGAAAAATTTGATTTTTATAATATTACACATGTGTTAATTTATAAAGAAAATAATCCTCTTTATATGACTTTAAAGACTAATAGTAATTATAATACTTTGTATGAAGATGAATATTTTGTATTTTATGAGAGGCTTAATTAAAATTAGAATTACCTATTATTGGGTAATTCTAATTTTTTTGTTTTATGAGGTAAGTCCATTTTAAAGTTAAGTTCTAATTCTTCTGTATCTTTTTTTATTTTGATCGTTGTGAAACTGTATAATATATCTAATTTTTGTAATTCTTGTTCTAATACTTGTAGATTAACTATTTCATTTTTAAATGGCCAAGCATAACTCCTTCTTTGAATATCGCTTACGACATAACTATCGCACTCTTTATGAAAGATGATGCTTCCCTTTTGCTCAATATCACTTAAGAGAGCGTCTTTGATAGTTAAAATTAAATTTTCTTCGGTAGTCACATTTTCTTTTGGGCTAGCGATAGATTGCTTTATTTCTTTTAAATAGGCAATTGTTTGGTTAAATTTTTTTGACATTAATCAGTACTCCTTTTTTATTTATAATAGCACAGAAAAAACATTTGTCAAGGTAATCTATAATTTTACTTTATAATAAAGAAAAAACTTAGATAGTTTATCTAAGTTATATGCTTAATGGTAGCGAGAGAGGGATTTGAACCCCCGACATCACGGGTATGAAAAATAAGCCCTAAATTAAATTACCGTTTATTTTTTACCGTTT
>OJAW01001339.1_pt1 | contig 14518 bp, 9 predicted proteins | sample 1589151 | NCBI WGS metagenome assembly OJAW01 (sample SAMN03283290) | human gut metagenome | biome: human-associated habitat; material: feces | host: Homo sapiens | place: Peru | collected 2012 | reverse complement strand
TTATGGTTAGTTAATCATAGTAAGTTATGGTTAGTTATAAGGCTCTAAATACATCTGACAAACCTGTAACCGTAAAGGTAACCGATTCGTTCGGAAATATATATACAAAGAAAGTTGCGCGTCCTGCGGCTTTCCGTCTTTCAATGGACAGGGAGCAGATACAGAAAACTAAAATATCAAAAAGATACAAAAAGGTGCTAAGATAGAAGAATACTAAAGTTCCTATCTTATATAGGAAAATTTGCTAGGCAATTCCGCAATATGAAACGGCAGACGGTGAAACGCTTCACGCAGTCTGCTGTTTTTGTTTTAGTATGTACGCAATATTTTTTAGTGTTGTCTCTTTTCATTTCCACGTGCCAACACGCATATAAAGATTAAGTTTTACCTGCCAAAAAGTAAGTCTGTTATAGAGGTAAGCAATAAAAATTGCGAGAGAAACTTCTGGCATTCGAAAAATAAAGGTTGCATATAGACAATAAATAATGAGCTTCTACAAAAGAAAAGCTCATTATTATATATGGCAGAACTTATAATTATTCTGCTTTATTTGTAGTCTGCAAGGTTATACAAGTCCTCTGCCGTGGCAGTTCTTGAATTTCTTGCCGCTTCCGCAAGGACACGGATCATTTCGACCGGGAAGTTTATCAACGTGTATAGGCTGTTGTTTCTGCGGTTCGCGAGTATCCTGATTGGCGGCTGCCTGCTGATTACTGTCAACGAGGTCTGTGCGACTTTCGGTATATTGCGGTCTTCTTGGTGCAGGCTCTTCATGAGCTTCTTGTACTTCTTCGGGAGCTTGCAAAGGTATTTGTCCGCGCATAAGTATTGAAACCGTGTTGTTATTGATGTCGTCAATCATGGAATCAAACAGTTTTACGCTTTCAAGTTTGAAGATTACGAGCGGATCTTTCTGCTCGTAGCTTGCATTTTGAACAGATTGTTTAAGTTCGTCAAGTTCGCGCAGATTCTCTTTCCATGCGTCATCAATGTCGTGCAGAAGAATGGATTTCTCGAAATCTTTTACTACGCTCTTGCAGTCGCTGTTATATGCTTCTTCAAGGTCGCTTATAATAATGTACTGGCGTTTACCGTCGGTTATAGGAATTTGTATGCGCTTGTACATATCGCCCTGTTCCTCGTAAACCTTTTTGATGACGGGATTAGCCACTTGCGACATACGCTCCGTGCGACGGTTGAAGTTGCTCATTGCTTCTTGGAAAGCGCGTTCGTATAGGTCTTCGCGCTTCATGCCTTCAAATTCTTCTTCAGTGAACGGTATTTCCATCGCAAAAATCTTGAAGAATGATTCTTTGCAACCCTCGTAGTCATTATTATTAATGATGTTTATGCAGCGATCCCAAATCATGTTAGAAATATCCATTCCGATACGTTCTCCCATGAGGGCGTGGCGTCGTTTCTCGTATATAACGGTGCGCTGCTTGTTCATCACATCGTCGTATTCCAACAAATGTTTACGGATACCGAAGTTGTTTTCTTCAACTTTCTTCTGTGCACGTTCGATGCTGTGATTAATCATGGGCGATTCGATCATCTCACCTTCCTTGAAACCAAGACGGTCCATGACACGCGCAATCTTTTCAGACGCAAAAAGACGCATGAGTTTGTCTTCCAAAGAAACAAAGAAAACAGAAGAACCCGGATCTCCCTGACGACCTGCACGTCCACGCAACTGACGGTCCACGCGACGGCTTTCATGACGTTCTGTGCCGATTATGGCAAGACCGCCTGCTTCGCGAACTTCGGGTGAAAGTTTAATATCGGTACCACGACCAGCCATGTTCGTAGCAATGGTAACAATGCTGCTCTCTCCTGCGTGTGCCACGATGTCTGCCTCTTTTTGGTGGAGTTTAGCATTGAGTACGTTGTGTTTTATTTTGCGCATGTCAAGCATCTTACTCAACATCTCGGAGATTTCCACACTTGTAGTACCAACCAAGACTGGACGACCGGCATTTATCATCTTTTCAACTTCTTCGATAACTGCTTTGTATTTCTCGCGTTGTGTTTTGTAAACGCGGTCATTCATGTCGTCTCTGATGACCGGGCGGTTTGTTGGTATTTCAACTACGTCAAGTTTATAAATGTCCCAAAACTCACCGGCTTCGGTGCTTGCCGTACCTGTCATACCAGCAAGCTTGTGGTACATACGGAAATAGTTTTGAAGCGTTATAGTTGCAAAAGTTTGCGTAGCAGCTTCAATCTTTACGTGTTCCTTTGCTTCAACTGCCTGATGCAGACCGTCGCTCCAACGGCGACCTTCCATTATACGTCCGGTTTGTTCATCTACGATTTTTACTTGTCCGTCTATAACAACATAGTCATCATCGCGATTAAACATGGTATATGCTTTGAGCAATTGCTGCAGTGTATGTACACGCTCACTCTTTATGGCATAGTTTGTAAGGAGTTCATCTTTCTTGTTTAGTTTGTCTTCTTCGCTCAAATCGTTTTCTGCTTCAAGAGCTGAAAGTTGCGAAGTAATGTCGGGCAAAACAAAAAGATCAGAATCGGAAACTTGTTTCGCAAGCCATTCGTTACCTTTATCTGTAAGGTCAACGCTTTTCTGCTTTTCGTCAACAACAAAATAAAGAGGGTCGGTGGCTTCCGGCATAAGCTTGTTGTTATTCTCCATATAGTAAGCCTCTGTCTTGAGCATTCCCGCTTTTATACCGGTTTCGGAAAGATATTTAATAAGCGGTTTGTTCTTTGGCAAAGCTTTGTGAGAACGGAACAACTGTAGGAAACCTTGAGTTACGGATTCTTTATCCTTGTTCTCGGAAATAAGTTGTTTGGCTTCTGCAAGATATTTTGTAGCAAGTTGTCTTTGCACGTTTACGAGATTCTCTACCAAAGGTTGGAATTGCTCAAACATTTGGTCATCTCCCTTTGGCACGGGACCGGAAATAATCAAAGGTGTGCGGGCATCATCTATAAGAACGGAGTCAACCTCATCGACAATAGCATAATTATGTGCACGCTGTACAAGATCTTCGGGGCTTATAGCCATATTGTCGCGAAGGTAATCGAAACCGAATTCGTTATTTGTTCCGAAAGTAATATCTGCCTGATAGGCTTTGCGGCGTGCTGCACTATTTGGTTGGTGTTTATCTATACAATCAACGCTAAGCCCATGGAACATATAAATTGTTCCCATCCATTCCGAGTCGCGTTTTGCCAAATAATCGTTTACAGTAACGACGTGAACGCCATTACCTGTAAGGGCATTTAGAAAAACCGGAAGGGTTGCAACGAGAGTTTTACCCTCGCCGGTTGCCATTTCTGCAATTTTACCTTGATGTAGTACCACGCCGCCGAACAACTGTACGTCGTAATGAACCATATTCCAAGTTATTTCGTTTCCGCCGGCAATCCAGTGATTCTGATATATAGCTTTGTCTCCATCGATTCTTACGAAATCGTGTGTAGCTGCAAGTTCACGGTCAAAATCTGTAGCAGTTACCGTGATTTCTTCGTTTTGTGAGAAACGGCGTGCAGTCTCACGTACAATGGCAAAAGCGTCAGGCAAAACTTCGTCGAGTTTTTTGTCATAGCGTTCCAGAACTTCTTTTTCGAGTTTGTCTATTTGAGAAAAAATAGGTTCACGGTCTTCTATAGGCGTATCTTCAATCTTGCCTTTGAGTTCTGTAATCTTTTCTTTTATATCATTTGCAGAACTTTGGATTATGTTTTTTAGTTCTTGCGTTTTTGCACGCAGTCCATCGTTATCGAGAGCCTGAATAGCAGGCTCTGCTTTCTTTATCTTTTCAACCCACGGCTGAATCTCTTTCATGTCGCGAGTTGATTTGTTTCCGAATATTTTGCTTAATAGTTTATTAATGTCCATTTTTAATGTTCTTGTATTGTTATTATATGCCTGTCTGCTTGTAGCTTGTTTTTATTTTACTCCTTCAAGAGGAGCTGCAGAGCAGGCATTGGGAGCACGGATTCTCATGCACGACGAAAGCGTTGGCGCTATACGTTCTACGCTTACCGGCGTTGTTATTTTTTCCGCTTTTATATTGTATCCGTATAAGAAAATTGGGAAGTTGACATATGCCTCGCTGCAATAACTTACTTCTTTTGTATTGTCGTTTACGAGATTCCAGCCCGGTGCTATTTCTAGAAGTATATCGCCGGAGCATTTGGGATTATACCCGTTACGGATTTTGCTAATGCCCGGTGTCCACGCGCCAAGTTGCAATCGCGTGGAGGTATAAACATCTTTTATTCCGGATATGTCAATGAGGAAACCTTCGCAATGTTGCAGGATTTGCGAAAGGCTAAGTTGTTTTTCCTCTATAAGTTTATGGTTAAGGTATATTTCTGCTCCGTGGCATGCTTCTACGTATTGCCCTTGTCCGAAAAGAGCAACGAGATACATATTAAGTAATGCCGAGGTACGACTGATATTAAATGTGCCACTTGGAATGCGATATTTGTCGAGATTTTGTGCTGCGCTGTTGGTATATCCCGTAGAGGTTATTACAAACAGAGTATTGTTTGCACCAGTTTTCTTTTCAACTGCAGAGATTACTTTACTAAGCGCATTATCTATTCTTACGTATGTGTCCTGCAGCTCCATCGGGCTTTCAGGACCGGAAAGATTTTTGTAATTTCCTGCGTGAAGAGTTATTGACAAATAATCGGTTATTTCATCTGCTCCGATTTGTGTTCCATTAAGGCAGGCAAGTGCTGCATTTGTTATTTCATCGTTGATAGCTCCGCATTCTTTGAATTGACGATAGCGACTTGTGCCTTCAAATTTATGACTGAAAGGCTTGGAAACCGCTCCCGACAGGAAATAATTGAAATTTCCTACAATGTCCGAAGAAGGAGTCCAAGAATAGTTTTTAAGTTTTGTGGAAAGTGAGTTACCCGAATTGAAAGATCTCACCCATGCCGGCAGTTCGGTGCTATAATATGAAGAAGAACACCACTGCCCTGTAAGATTGTCAATCCAAAAAGCACCGTCGGCGGCGTGTCCTGCGCCAAAAAGAGCTTCTTCCCCAAATGGTGCTATGGCATATACTATGGATTTTCCGCTGGTAGCAACTTTAAGTTCGTCTCCGATAGTGGAAACAGCAAGACGGCGCGGAGAATATTTGTCGAGAGTCATTACTCCCTCGCAATCATTATCGTCAACAGCCATTACAGGGCGCAGAGTTTCGCGGTCAAGCCACTGTATTCCTACAATTCCGTTATCATAAGGCGTTGCGCCTGTAGAAACTGTGGCAACAGCCGAAGCGCGGTCAAGACGGGATGAAGGATATTGTGCCTGAGTATATACACGGCTGTTTTCAAATAGCTTTTTGAACCCGCCGCTTCCATACAAAGGCGAGAAAGCTTCCATGTAGTCGGTGCGCAACTGGTCTATTGTGATATTCACCACAAGACGTGGCACTGCTGGCAAAGACTGTGCTTCTCCTGTTGTGAAATATAGCCCGGCTATAAGGGTTGTTATTATTTTGATTTTTTCCATTCCGCCTTGTGTTGGATATATGCGCTTGTTGCTGTTTGCAGGCACAAAGATAATGCAAAACAATAAACTGATGCGCTGAATGTTTGCGAAATAAACAAACTTACCACAATAAACAGAAAAATTACGCCTGCCGCTATCGGGGCATAATTATCATATTTGTGTTTACGTATGTTTGCCATCCTTATTACCATATATATAATAGGTATGGGGTTTAGTATTGCAATCAGCCAGTTTGAGTTTACCGTAGGATGCTCGGAAAAGAAGAAAAGGGTGGCAATAATACATCCCGCCAATCCTTGTATTGTCATTAAGACGGCTTCGTATCCCCAAAATATTTTATTCCATTTTATTTCCAACGCACATATAATCATTGTCAATGCAAGTATTGTGCCGAAAACTCCAATGGGAGAAACAGGGAAGCCTTTTATCTCTTTCCGTGCCTTAATGGACGGATAAATTTTGGTGTCTGCCACCAATTTCCTTTTGTTTCCGTCTTTGTCGGTGATGTATGCTTTGTCAATGTATTTCTTCATATATAGCGGCGCAAACATCTTTTGACGTTCTCCTATATATTTGTCTGCATCGCTGCCCAAAAGCAAATCTTGTCCGAACTCCGACCATGGGCAGTCTTTCGTATAACGGTGTATTATCTGCCGATAGCTTTCCTGTGTTTCGTCTTTAGGATATGTAATTTTTCCGCTTACGCAATTTTCTATTTGGTCGCGTGCTCGTGTCGTGCAGTTGTCGTATAGGAAATTGTAACGATAGGTCCAATCTTCATATCTTGAAATTTTTACAAGACTGTGAAGCAATTTCTCCTTCTCTTCCTTTGTAAGGTTAAGAATTTGTTCGGTTACGGCAGAGCCGCGATACTCGTATTCGCTAATGAAGTCCTCAAAAGGAAATGCCGCCATGTAGTAGTCGGTTTTACCGAGTACAAAGCGACCCACAAAATTTGAAGTGTGGAAGTCGAACATCCCGTAATTGAACACCCAATCCGCTCCCGAAGCTGTGCGTATCCTTATTGCCGAATGTCCGTAAAGCGCGTAGATTTCCGTTCCCGGGTCGCAGGTCATGAAACTCACGGTTATAGTGTCGTCATTCAAGGTTTCGCCCAAACATTCATCGCCGGCGGCAAAAGCCGCAGGCTGAATGATAAAAGCCAAAACCGATAGTATAACGAACTTTAGGAACTTCAACGCCAAGATTTTTTATCCGAGATTCTTTAATGTTTCCTTTATTGTGGCAATCTTGCTCTGTGTGTCGCAGAGTTTCTTGCGTTCCATTTCCACAACCTTTTCAGGTGCATGGGCTGTGAATTTTTCGTTCGAAAGTTTCTTCTCTATCGAAGCAAGGAACTTTTCAAGGTGTTCGAGTTCTGCATTTGCTTTGGCTTTTTCGGCATCCTTGTCAATTAGATTGCCAAGAGGAACGGCATATTCGGTTGTGCCTACCATAAATGAAGCTGACAATCCGTCTTTTTCGCTTATGGTTTGTATTTCGTTCACTTTTGCCATTTTCTTTACCGTTGAAGCAAATTTTTCGTTTACATTCGAGTTCACCACATTGAGTTGTAGTTCTTCGCGCGGGGCAATATTTTTTTCGGCTCTCACTGCGCGTATCCCCACAACTATTTGTTTCACGGTTTCTATCTCTGCAAGCAGTTTTTCATCCTCGTTCGTGAATTTTTCGTTGCCGTTTGTGCTGTACATAATGCTTTCGCCGTCTTTGCGTTCGCGGATGTGCTGCCAGATTTCCTCGGTTATAAATGGCATGAACGGGTGAAGCATCTGCATTAACTTTTCGAATATGCCCAAGGTGGCTTCCATTGTTTTGCCGTCTATGGGTTCGCCGTATGCAGGCTTGATCATTTCGAGATACCAACTTGAAAATTCGTCCCAGAACAAGTGATAAACCTCCATGAGTGCTTCGCTGATTCTGTATTTCGAGAACAGATCATTAAGTGTTGCCTCGCTTTTGCGCAATTGTGCGGCAAACCATTCGGTAGCCGTTTTTGCGGTATCGGGTTGTGCTATGTTGTTGTCTACATTCCAACCTTCCACAAGACGGAAAGCGTTCCATATCTTATTGCAGAAGTTTCGTCCCTGTTCACAAAGGCTCTCGTCGAAAAGAATGTCGTTTCCTGCGGGAGCGGAAAGCATCATTCCCATTCTAACTCCGTCAGCTCCGTATTCTTCTATGAGTTTCAACGGATCGGGTGAGTTACCGAGCGACTTAGACATCTTTCTTCCGAGTTTATCACGCACAATGCCGGTGAAATATACGTTTCGGAAAGGCATCTTGCCCGTATATTCATATCCCGCCATTATCATTCGCGCCACCCAGAAAAAGATAATATCCGGACCGGTTACGAGATCGTTGGTGGGGTAGTAGTAATCGAATTCCTTGTTTCCCTCCGGCTGCATAATACCATTGAAAAGCGAAATGGGCCAAAGCCATGAAGAGAACCATGTATCAAGAGCTTCTTCGTCCTGACGCAAATCCTTTGCTTCGAGAGCCGCATTGCCACTTTTTTCGCGCGCAAGTTTCACGGCTTCTTCTATTGTCTCAGCCACAACAAAGCCTCCCTGCGGAAGATAATATGCGGGAATTCTGTGTCCCCACCACAACTGGCGGCTTATACACCAGTCTTTTATGTTTTCAAGCCAATGGCGATATGTGTTCTTGTATTTTGCGGGATAGAACTTGATTTCGTCGTTCATTACGGGCGGAAGTGCCATATCGGCAAAGTGTTTCATCTTCAAGAACCACTGCATTGACAATTTTGGCTCTATTGCCACGTTTGTGCGTTCGGAGAATCCCACTTTGTTTGTATAGTCTTCGACCTTTTCCATGAGTCCTGCTTTTTCCAGGTCTTCGGCTATTTGTTTTCTTACCTCGAAACGGTCCATCCCAACATACATTCCCGCAGCTTCTGAAATGGTTCCGTTGTCATTGAATATGTCAATGCTTTCAAGATTATGCTTCTCGCCAAGCATATAGTCGTTGGGGTCATGACAAGGGGTAACTTTAAGACAACCTGTTCCGAATTCCGTGTCCACATATTCGTCTTCAATCACTGGAATTTCCCTATTAACGAGCGGCACTATGACATGTTTGCCTTTCAACCAGGTGTTTTTCTCGTCGTTCGGGTTTATACACATGGCTGTATCACCCATTATTGTTTCGGGACGGGTTGTGGCTACAACAGCATACTTTTTCTCGCCCTTTTTCGGGTCAACAACATAATAGCGAAGGTAGTAGAGTTTGCTGTGTTCCTCCTTGTATATCACTTCTTCGTCGCTGAGCGCGGTTTGTGCCTTCGGATCCCAATTCACCATTCTCACTCCGCGATAGATGAGCCCTTTGTTGTAGAGGTCAACAAACACGCGGATAACGCTCTTTGAACGTGTTTTGTCCATGGTGAATGCCGTGCGATCCCAATCGCACGATGCGCCGAGTTTGCGGAGCTGTTTCAGAATAATGCCGCCGTGTTCGTCTGTCCACTCCCATGCGTGCTTCAAAAACTCCTCGCGTGTGAGGTCGGTTTTTTTTATTCCTTTTTCAGCAAGGCGTCCCACAACCTTTGCTTCGGTTGCTATCGAGGCGTGGTCAGTTCCCGGAACCCAGCAAGCGTTTTTTCCTTCCATTCTTGCACGGCGAACGAGAATATCCTGTATGGTTTCGTTAAGCATGTGTCCCATGTGGAGCACACCGGTTACGTTTGGTGGAGGAATGACAATAGTGTAGGGTTCGCGACCGTCGGGTTTTGAACTGAACAATTTGTGATCAATCCAATACTGATACCATTTTGCCTCAATGTCTTTTGGGCTGTACTTGCTTGCAAGTTCCATGTTATATGTAAGTCTTTATGTTTTCTAAAATTGATGTTGTGCCGGCGTTGCCCGGTAAAGGCATTGCAATACGCCTAAATTGTTGCAAAATTACGAATTTCTGCGGTTACCGCAAAAACATAAAGGATATGGAAAAAAACATAAGGCATATATTTTAAAATATGTGCCTTGTATTTTAAAATAAGTGCCTTGTATTTTGAAACAAATGCCTTATGTTTTTTCGCATTTATAATGGTCTTATAAACAATGACTTGTAAAGAGGTGCGAAATGACCGTTTTTCGTGTGCCGATATGCGACTTCCGAGATGTGATTTCTCATGGCTTGCCGACATGTTAGCTTACGTTCTCAGAGGAATTGTGAGAATAAAGTGCTAACTTTGCACGAATTTTTAGCAATACACACATAGTTCATGCTGCTCAAGATATATAAAAATATAGAAGAGGAAGATTTGCAACGTGCTTGGAAGAGTTTTGAAAATTCAGGGGCAATGGTTTCTCCTTTTCTGTATTACGATTACATGAAATGGATTTTCAACGGCGGATTCTTAAACAATAGGGGATACAAACCTTTTGTGGAATGCGTGGAAAACGAAGCAGGTGAAATATTGGCAATCTTTCCTATGAAGAAAAAGTTTTTGTTCGGCACGAAAATCAAGATGCTCGGCGACATGCAGGGCTGCGGATGTGCAGGAGGCATTTTTTCGCCGAAACTTTCGGATAGTGAAAAGGAGAAGTGTATAAGATTGTTTTTCAAAACCCTGTTTGAAAGGGGAAATGTCCGTTTGTCGCGTATCAGGGAGGATTCTCTCGGCTACAGATACATGAAAAAGATTTTCGAACAAGTTCCGCGTTTGAAAAAACAGGCATGTGTGACAATTGAATTCGGAGACGATTATGAAGCGTATTTGAAAAGTTTGTCATCGTCTGTGCGTCAAAATCTCCGCACAGCCGACAATCGTATGCGCAGGGACGGACACGAGTGGAAACTTAGGGTGTTTTTGCCGGGCGAAAAAATTGACGATGAGAGTTTCAAACAGATAATGAAGCTTTATCTCGCGCGGCTTTTCGGACATTACAGACAAAATTTGGGCGCAAACCGGTTGAGACGCATGAAGAACTCGTATTTTTACAACCATATAAAACACGATACTTTGTCGTTGCGCAACAACACCAACGCATGTCATTTCATTCTCTACATAGATGGGCAGCCGGCATGTTTCATGTCGGGCTTTGCAGACCATAAAGGTAAGAAAATTGTTGTTCCACGCCTTGCCATTGACGAAAGCCGCCGATTCTATTCGCCGGGATACGTGATGATAAGAGATGCCGTGCGTTATCTTATGGAAAATACTGATTTCAGAACGCTGGATTTAAGTCGCGGTTCGGAAAAATACAAACTCGATTTGGGCGGAAAGATATATGAAACGATCAGCATGGAGCTGAAAAAGCCGATGAGGGTATGAACTCCGAATAATCAGGGACAGGAACAGGCTTGTTTACAATAAACCGAAAACAATAATCCCCGCTTTCCATAAGAGAGCGGGGATTGTAGTATTTATGTGGCTTGCTGCCAATAATAGAATCAGTTTACGGCTTCGAGTTTGAAGACAACGCTCGAGAAATCTCCGTCAAGATTTACACGGATACCCGCTTTCTTGAGAGCACGACCGCTTATTACTTTTCCACTGAGCCAGTGGGGACGGTTGGGATCGAGTGGTGTGATGTCGGTGAACTTATAGTTTTTGTTTTCGTCCACACCGTCAAGGCGAATCAACGGATCGTTTTGAATTGTGCACACTTTATGGTCGCGATAAACGTAGAATACCGCTTTTGATTTGTCTTCCGAAGAATACATGAGTGAGGTTACGTAGTCGTTATCATAGGGAGAATTCAAACGATAAAGGTCTCCCATCTGCACAACACGACGCACGTCCTTGTAAGCTGCTATTGCGCGTTTTGCAAATTCCTTTTCCTTATCGTTCATGTTCTTCGGTTGCAATTCCATACCGAGTCTGCCCTGCATTGCAACGTCGAAACGGAATTTGAGAGGAGTTACGCGACCGGTTTGGTGGTTGGGAGTTGCGCTGACATGCGATCCCATACCGATTGCGGGGTAGAAGTGAGAAGTTCCCCACTGAATGAATAGACGCTGGAAGGCATCTGTGTCGTCCGAAGTCCAATATTCGTCAAAGAACGGGAGCAAACCGTAGTTTACACGTCCGCCACCGCCGGCACAAGCCTGCACCACAACGTTGGGATATTTGGCACGCAGACGTTTTAGTACGCTGCGAAGTCCGAGCTGATAGTCTATGAAAATCTGCGATTGGCGATCGGCTTTAAGATAATGCGATCCGTAATTCATGATGTTTGCGTTGGCATCCCACTTGATGTATGCAATTTCGGGAGCCTGCGTCATTACGTTGTCGAAAACAGAGTAAACATAGTCCTGAACCTTAGGATTTGTGAGGTCGAGCACCATCTGTGTGCCGCCGCGCCCTTGTGTGAGTGGACGGTTGGGACTGCTCAATGCCCAATCGGGATGTTTTTCGAAAAGTTCGCTCTTTGTGTTTATCATTTCGGGTTCAATCCAAATTCCGAACTTTATGTTATGTTTTTTAGCATCGTCTGTGAGGGCTTTGATGCCGTTTGGCAATTTCTTTTTGCACACCATCCAGTCGCCAAGACTTGTATGGTCGTTGTCGCGCGGGTATTTGTCGCCAAACCAACCGTCGTCCATAACGAAAAGTTCGCCTCCGAGCGATGCTATGTCGCCCATCATCTGGTCCATGGTCTTTTCATCGATGTTGAAATATACACCTTCCCAGGAATTAAGGAGAATCATTCTTTCCTGGTCGCCGTGAGCGAGTGCGTATTTGCGTGCCCAGCGGTGGAAAGCCCTACTTACGCCACCTTTTCCCTCTGTCGAGTAGGTCATGATGAATTCCGGTGTAGTGAATGTCTTACCTCCGTCAAGTATATAGCGTGATGTTTCTTCATTGATGCCTGCAAGTACTTCGAGTTGGCTTCCTCCGGCTGCTCTTGCCTTGATTTTGTAGTTGCCGCTCCAAGCCAATGCGCCGCCGAATACGGTTCCCGAATTTTCTGTTGCCTTGCCGCCCACGGAAATCATGACACTCGGGTTGTCGGCATGAGTGTTTTGAATGCCGTATTTGTTGGAAACCACAATCTGTCCGTCGGTGATTTGCTGTTCATTCATAAAACATTCGGCAGCCCAGCCTCCGTGGAAATGGGTTATGTAGTTGTCGCTACGTGCAATGGGTATCTGCGCTGAAGCAAACATTTCGAGAGCCACGGATTTCTTTGCGGAGTTTACGATGTCGGTCCATGTCGAAATGATATCGGTTCCGTTAAAAGCTTTGAAGTATTGGCGCACGTAGAGAGGGTAAACCTTGTCTTTCATGTCTATTTCTATCGTTGTGCCGTCGGCATCTGAGGTTTTCTTGATGCCTTCCACTTTCAAATCGAGTGTGAGACTGCCGTCGGGCTGTGTGATTGCCAAGGCTCTTTCTTCGTTGGAATACACACCGAAAGCGTAGTATGATTCGCGATCAAAGGTCATGCGTGCGGCACGCATGTCGTTGGTTGAGGTGGATTCGTCTATTTTCGGTCCGTAATAGACTAAACGTGCCACTCCGTTGTCGTTGTTCACAATCAGTGTGGTGTTGGGCGTGGAAAGTCGGTATTCCTGTGCCGGGAGAACGCATAGCGGCAGTATTGCCACTGCTATTGCGCTCAGCAGTTTCTTAATCATTTCTTTATGGTTTAGATGTTTGTAAAAATTATTTTGGTAAAGATTTTATTGTTTCAGTTTCACGACCACAATTACCTTGGGTTGTTGCGGATCATTGGTAATCATGAGCACTTTCAAACGGTTGCGCGAGTTCTGTTTGAGGAATTTGCGCAGAACAGTGATTTTTAGTTTCGTTTGTTTGCCCGGTGCTATTTTGCGGCTCACTCCTACGTTGAGCGCGGAGGCGAATACTTGCAGCGAACGTATTTGCAGTGTGCTTTTTCCGCTGTTTGTTATTGTCAGCGTGCCGCTCGCTTTGTTTTTTTCGTTTATTCCTTCGAGCACGAGTGTATCGGAAGAGAGTGAAATGCAGGGTGCTTGCGAAAGTTGTGCTTCGCTAAGCTGCGCGGCTTCGGGAAGTATCACCGCCGAAACGCCTATTTCGTTTTCTTCGTCCACTTTGTCTCCGGGGAAACGGCTAAGATATACCGATGTCTGCGTCAGCCCCATGTTGTTGAGCATACGGCTGTTGAGCGTAACCTGTATTTTTCCGCTGCGGTTGGGGAGCAGTGTTTCGGGTATGGCTTTAGCCGACAGATATTTTGGCAGGTGCATCAGCTCGGGCTTGTAAGTTTTTATGCCTTCGTTGAAAATTTCTATTGTTTTAACTGGTGTGTCGCCAATATTTACGTCGTCGAACTCAATGTCTTCGGTATTGAGTTTTATGTCTCCTATTTTACGTTTGTATTCTCCTATATAGTCGGGCAATTGAGCCACAACGTTGCCGTATATCGTGAGATAAGTGGGGCGTTTTGAGGCGTTTGTATATACTGCCACCTGTTTCGTGAAATGACCGAGCATTTCGGCATTGTACGAAACGGATATTTCGGATGACGTGCCGGGAGCTATGTTTTTTTTGTCCCATTTTGCCACGGTGCATCCGCACGAGGCTTCAATGTTTTCTATTGCCAGGGGCTTGTCGCCCGAGTTTTTTATGGTGAAACGGGCTATGGTGGGATTGTTCCAAAGAATGGAACCCATGTCGTGCTTCGGGGCATCAAACACAACCGACGGCTGTGCAAAAGACAACGTCGGGGCAAGCCATGCGCACAACATGATAATTTTCTTTTTCATCGGAATTTCTGCAATTTCCTACAAAGTTACTTTTTTCTGCGCATTTACGGGTAGGATGAGCATGAAAATATAATCTAAATACGTTGCTGTGGTTAACTTTGGGCAAAATATAAGTGTGAGTTAGTTTGTGGTCAGGAATTGCCGATTTTTTGCAGGTTGGAACTTTGCAAAATTTAGTTTGAAACGGGACATTTGGGATGCCAAAACAGTTGCCCGAAAAAACACATGGCTTGTTGTGAAAAATACAAGCCATATATTTTAAAATACAAGGCACTT
>OJAW01001336.1_pt1 | contig 14533 bp, 10 predicted proteins | sample 1589151 | NCBI WGS metagenome assembly OJAW01 (sample SAMN03283290) | human gut metagenome | biome: human-associated habitat; material: feces | host: Homo sapiens | place: Peru | collected 2012 | reverse complement strand
CACCAGATTTAACGATTACAACAGGTTTTTTGTCGTTGCTAGTGTTTGTATCTAAATCTAAGAAATTTTTTAGATTTATTACCGTAATATATTCACCACGCAGGTTCATAATTCCTTCGATGTAATTCGGAACTCCTGGAACTCTTGTGATGGTCGCATCTTTCAAAACCTCTTTGACATAATCTAGTGCAATACAGTACGAATCTTGATTTAGATTGAAAGAAATATACTTGTTTTTTTAATACTATGGCTATTATTAGCCATAGTATTTGTCGTACCATTATCTGTAGCATATACAGATTCATTAAGTCCTAAAGGAGGCTTACAATTAGATTCATTTAAATCTATAATTGTATCATACATATTAAGTTTAAAAATAAGAGTAAAGGCTTTTCAGGAGCTATACAAATCTAATACTACTAATGCTTTAGGGTATTATACATTTTTTTATTTGGTTAGTCAAGTGTTTCCAAAAACAAAAAAACTTTTTATTTTTTTTCATGTATGCTATTATTTTATTATAGGAGGTGTAAAGATGAAGAGAGATTTTATTGATACTAGTGATTTTTCTAAAGAGGAACTACTTGAAATTGCTTATTTAGGTATTCTTATTAAGAAAAACATAAAGGCTGGGTATCCACTTAATGTACTATATCACAAGACATTAGGCATGATTTTTGAACAAAAGTCTACGAGAACTCGTGTTTCATTTGAAACAGCGATGACTCAACTTGGTGGTCATGCTCAATATTTAGCACCTGGACAAATTCAACTTGGTGCTCATGAATCTTATCATGACACTGCGAAGACTTTGTCTAGATTGACTGATATTTTGATGGCTCGAGTTCAAAAACATGAGACAATCGTTAATTTGGGTAAGTATGCAGATGTTCCTGTTATTAATGGTATGAGTGATTACAATCATCCTACACAAGAAATGGGTGATTTGATTACAATGCTAGAACATCTTCCTGAAGGAAAAAGAATTGAAGATTGTAAAGTTGTCTTTGTTGGTGACTGTACACAAGTTTGTGCATCATTAATGATGACTGTTACAAAAATCGGTGGACACTTTGTTCATTTTGGACCTAAAGGTTTCCAACTTAATGAGCATTTCCAAAACATTGCTTTAGAAAATTGCAAGGTTAGTGGTGGTTCTTTCTTAGTAACTGACAATGTTGAAGATATTGTTGGGGCTGACTTCGTATATACTGATGTTTGGTATGGATTATATGAATCAGAATTATCTGAGGAAGAGCGAATGAACATTTTCTATCCAAAGTATCAAGTAAGTATGGACTTGTTAAACAAGGCTTCAAGCACTGCTAAATTCATGCATTGCTTACCTGCTACTAGAGGCGAAGAAGTAACTGATGAAGTTATGGACTGTGATCGTTCTATAGTATTTGATGAGGCTGAAAACCGTTTAACTGCTATGCGTGCACTACTTGTTTACTTCATGGGTAAAAAAGATGAAACAATTGAAATTTGTCGTAAAAATTTAAACGTTTAGGGGAGTATTTAAAATGGCTAAAAAGAAAAAATTTAGGTTGTTAGATGCCGTTTTAGCAACAGTATGTATTACATTAGTTGTTGAATCAGTTGCTCCTACAGCCGCTATTGGTAACTCACAATATTTTTGGTGGTTACTACTTATTGCTGGGTTCTGTGTTCCATATGGAATGATAACAGCAGAACTTGGTACTACATATCCATCTGAAGGTGGAATGTATGATTGGGTAAAGAAAGCATTTGGTGAGAAATGGGCTTCTCGTGTTGCTTGGAATTATTGGATTAATTTCCCATTATGGATTGCTTCTTTAGCTGTTGCAGTAACAGATGTTGTTGCTGGTATATTTGGAGTTGAATTATCTCTAATTTGGCTTTTAGTACTACAACTTGGATATACTTGGTTAGTATGTTTCTTAGGTACTAGAAGAGTTACTGATACTAAGTATCTAGTTAATTTAGGTACAGTATTTAAAGTAGTATTCGTACTTGCTTTAGGTGCTTTAGGTATCTATACATTTATTAAGACTGGTGAAAGTGCAAATCCAATCAAGAGTGTATCTGATTTATTACCTAGTTTGGATTTAGCAGGATTATCATTTGTTTCAATAATTATATTTAACTTCTTAGGATTTGAAGTTGTTGGAACTTTCGTTGATGATATGGAAAATCCTAAGAAAGATATTCCTAAGGCTTTAGTAGTTGGTGGAATATTAATGGCATTATTCTACATTTTACCTGCTACAGGTGTTAATGTATCTATGAGTTTGGAAGATGCAGAAGTTGCTAGTATAACTGAAAGTTTTGCTATTTTACTTACTAATTTAGGAGTATCTAGTGATATTGTTAGAGTTGTTGTTATTGTAGCAGGACTTATGTTTATTTACACAATGGTTGCTAATATTACATCTTGGTCATTTGGTGTTAACTCAGTTGCTAAATATGCTGCTGATGATGGCGGAATGCCTAAGATTTTCTCTAAAACTAATAAGGATGGTGTTCCAAATTGGGCTTCTTACATGAATGGTATAGTAGCATCATTAATTTGTATCGTTGGTATTATCTTGGGATATGTAAGTGAGACAGCAAGTAACTTATTCTGGACATTCTTCTCATTAAGTTTAGTTACATTATTAATTAGTTATATACCTTTATTTGCAGCTTTCTTAAAATTACGTAAGACTGATAAGACTAAGAGAGTTTATAAAGTTCCTGGTTCTGATGGTATGATTAAGTTCTTAACTTATTTACCTTTAGTACTATTAGTTTTAGGTGTAATATTTACTATATTTGGTGACTTTACTAAGGATTATATCGTTGGTAATTTACCATTAATTATAGGTGTTGTTGTTTCATTTATAATTCAAGAAATTTTAGCATCTAGAGTAAAAGTAAAAACTAAAAAAGAAGAGAAATAATTTAGGAAAAAGAGAGGAAGGGATATAGTGAAGAGATTAACTACATCACCTAGACATGATGGTTTCAGAATGCCTGGTGAATTTGAAAAACATAGAGGTACTTATATTATTTGGCCTGAGAGACCAGATAACTGGCGATTAGGTGCAAAGCCAGCACAAGAAGTATTTGTAAAAGTTGCTTCTGTTATTGGTAAATATGAGCCTTGTACTATGGTTGTTAGTCGTAGTCAATATTCTAATGCAAGAGGAATGTTACCAGACTATGTAAGAGTAGTTGAAATGAGTAATGATGATGCTTGGATTAGAGATTGTGGAGCAACATTTGTTATTAATAAGAAAGGTGTTATCCGTGGTGTTGATTGGACTTTCAATGCTTGGGGAGGATTAGTTGATGGTTTATACTTCCCATGGGATCAAGATGACAAAATTGCTCAAAAAATGTGTGAACTAGAAGATGCTGATAGTTATCGTTTAGATGATTTCATTCTTGAAGGTGGATCTATTCATGTAGATGGTGAAGGTACTTTAATGGTTACAGAAGAGTGCTTATTATCTGAGGGAAGAAATTCTAACATGACTAAGAAGCAAATCGAGAAAAAATTATGTGAATACTTAAATGTTTCTAAAGTATTATGGATTCCAAGAGGAATTTATAATGATGAAACTAATGGACATGTTGATAATATGTGTAACTTTGTTAAGCCTGGAGTTGTTGTACTTGCTTGGACTGAAGATAAAAATGATCCTCAATATGAAAGAAGTGTTGAGGCATATGAGTACTTAAGTAAGCAAAAAGATGCTAAAGGTAGAAAGTTAGAGATTCATAAATTATTAACTCCAGCACCTATTTTAATTACTAAAGAAGAATCTTTAGGTGTAGATGCTGTTGATGGTACATTACCTAGACAGGAAGGAGATAGAATGGCTGCTTCTTATGTAAACTATTATACTGGAAATGGATTTATTGCTTTACCAGTATTTGGAGATCCGCATGATGAGCTTGCTATTAAGACTTTACAAGAGTTATATCCTGATAGAGTAATTGAACCAATCTATGCAAGAGAAATCTTACTAGGTGGAGGAAATATTCACTGTATTACTCAACAAGTACCTGCTAAAAAGTAGGAAATATGATTATAAAGATCATCTCATTGGAGGTGGTCTTTTAGTTTGACTTCAATATTTATTCATGGTATTATTTAGGAAGAAATATTATTTGGAAGGATGGGTTTATGGTTAAAGAGTTTGAGGCTAAGGGAGCCTTTGATAAGTATAATGAATTTTTACAGGAAAGAGGAGAAAAAGAAAGTATAACTCCGGTTGTAAGACATGGCTTTTATAGTGATAAGGTAGTTGAGATGGCTATAAGAGATAGAGTTTTGGCTATAAAGGATGAGGTACATAGAGTAAATCATCATAGAGAAAGTTGTTTAGTAGATTCTACTAGATATATAATTGGGAATATGGTTGACTTAGCACAATGTATAAATGAGAGATATCATAATGGGAAACATATGGAGTTATCTAAAGATATGATTGATTTGTTACTTAGTGACTTTGATAAGGCTTTATGTGAGGATGATAATAGATATATTTCGATAGAGTTAATTGAAGTAGATGGTACTACAGTAGTTAATGGATTGGGACAAGAGGTTCCTTGTGTTAAGGGAATTACTTTGATAGTTAGAGGAGAGCGGGTACTTGGTATTAGAACTTTTGAAGATGATAGATTTAATAATGAGGCAATGATTAGTTGTAATCAATCTAGATATCATGGATTTAGTAAAGGATGTAGAGTTATTTCTAGAAATTATATTTTTGGAGAAGATGGTACTTTTGTTAATGCTAGTAATAAGAGTTTTTTAGATACAGTTGGAGATACTGGTAAAGAGGATTTTCCTTTTTGCCCAGAGTTAGAATATTATTATATGCCATATTTTCCTTATATAAAACCGATTGATACAGATGGTAAATATGTTTATATTAATCGTCATGAGGGATTAAGAGTAGTGGTTTCTGATAAGGGTGAAAAAACTTATAGATTTAAACCGATGTTATTAGATTGTACATTTGTAGGGGGACCATTAAAAAATAATGAAGAAGTAATAGAACAGGCTTATAAATGTTATGAAGTTAAGGATGATGAGCCTAAACAATTAATAAAAAAATAATGACTTGATAATTTGTAGTTGGAGGTAGAAGAGTATGTCATTTGAAAGAGCAAGAAAGGCTATTGAAAAATATAATTTAGGAGATAAAATTTTAGTATTTGAAGAGTCTTCAGCAACAGTAAAGGAAGCGGCTATTGCGGTTGGGGTTAGTGAAGGAGAAATTGCTAAAACATTGTCTTTTTATGTAGATGAAAAGCCAATTTTAATTTTAGCCGCTGGAGATGTAAAAATAGATAATGCTAAGTATAAACATTTTTTTGGTAAGAAAGCAAAGATGATTCCACATGATGAAGTAGAAGAAGTAATTGGACATCAAGTAGGTGGAGTATGTCCGTTTGGAATTAATCCAGGAATAGATGTTTATTTAGATGTTTCTTTGAAAGAGTATGAGTATGTTTACCCGGCTTGTGGAACTGCTAATAGTGCGGTTAAACTTAGTATAGAAGAGTTGGAGAAAGGTTCTTTATATAAAGAATGGGTTGATGTATGTAAAAAATAGCGAGGCTATTTTTTTCTTGATATTTTTTAGGGTTTGGTATATTATATAGAGAAATTTGAAATGGGTGGTACTATGCAAGAAAAAGTAGTGGTTACATTGATGAAGAAGAGGAAACTTAATGATAATTGTTCAATATTTACAGTTTCTTCGGTTAGAACAGGATATTATGACGAGAGATTTAATGTATTTTATGATGATAAAGATGGAGGCTGTTATCCTAATATTAGGACGATTGCGGGTCATAAGAAGGATAATGCTCTTGCCTTTGATAATTTAATTATGTATAGTGCCTTGGAAAGAAAGTCTAATGATGAGTTGGCTGAAGCGGCTTTAAGAAGGTATGAAGACAAGTGTAGAGATCGTTTTTATGCGGTTGTTACGCATGAAAATAAGCAGCCTATTGTAATTTCACTGGGTGTTAATAATTTAGAAAAGTTGGCTCAAGAGTGTAGAAATGCCAAGAATGTTGAAGTAGAACTTGGAGGAAAAGTAAAAAAGGTAGAGAGTACTGGTTTTAATTTTCCTTGTGTTAAAGATGGGGCAATGGATTTTGATCAAGCACTAGCAAGTGTATATGATATGATTGCGGCTGGTGGTAGAAGTGAGGAAGAATTAACAGTACTTAAAGATGAACTTACTTATTATAGAGATGTAATTGATAGTGTACTTGAACTTATTTATTTTGAAATGAATGATAAGGATATGAAGTTAGATAAAGAAGATGAGACGGAGGAGACTGCTACTCACGATGAGAAAAATATGACTAGTATGAGATATGATGAGGCTGGTTTGGAAGATGCTTTGGAGGAAGAAAAATCTTTTGGGACAGTTGATATTGAAGAGATAGTTAGCAAAATCCGAAAAAACGTGGTTCATCAGGATGAGGCAATTCACAGATTAGTATTGGAAATAGAGAGAAATTTAACTACTACGTATGAGAAGGACGGTATTTTAATAACAGGATCGACAGGAGTAGGAAAAACAGCAACGGTTAATTTGATTGCTAAATACTTGGATAGACCGGTTAAAATTATTGATACTACACAACTTACTGTTCCAGGGTATGTTGGAAAAGATGTTGAAGACTATTTATATGAGTTGATCTATGAATGCGGTGGAGATGTAGAAAAAGCAGAAGGAGCAATTATTTTCTTTGATGAAATAGATAAAAAAGGATCTGAGAAAAAGTCTGATATTTCGGGACAAGGTGTTTTAAATGTTTTACTAAAGTTCTTGGATGGTACAGTTTACAATGCTTGTCCAGATAGACGTAAAAGTGGAAAGACAATAAAAATTTCTACGAAAAATATGGTCGTACTTGCTGGTGGATCATTTGCTGATGTTTATAAAAGAAGTGAAGCTAGACAAATTGGATTTGGGGCAGAGAATGAGAGTGAATACGTTCCAACAGTCAATGACTTTGTAGAAAAGGGAATGATGACTAAGGACTTTATGGGTAGATTTCCAATTATTATTCATTATAATGATTTGGATGCTAAGGCTTTGGCGGATATATTGGTAAACTCTTCAGTATCACCTTTAAAAAGAGAAGAAGAAGTATTCTCAAAGGCGGGAGTTAAATTAACGGTTACTCCAGAATGGATTGAGGCTATTGCTAGTGAAGCGGCACAAATGGAAACAGGTGCAAGAGGATTAAAAGGATTAGTTAGAAATGTTACTTGTCCATCTTATGCTAAAGTTAAGGCTGAACCTAATGAATATAGAGAAGTTATTTTAAATGAAGAGAGTGTTAGTGATAATAAAAAGTATGTATTAGTAAAAAAAGACAATCAATAATGATTGTCTCTTTTAATTATAATGTCTTGTTTTATAGGCTTTTCTTAATTGCTTTACTTCATTTTTGGTAACAGTTGTTGGAACAAGGGCTGTTGTATCTACGAATTCACAGGTTGTACCTATACCACTTTTAGTATTACTTGTTAAGTATTCTAAATATTCTCTAGCCTCATCGTAATTAGGAGGAGTTTTACCAGATTCAGTTTCAATTAGGACTCCAACTCTATTTTGATGATAGAGAATATCTTTCTTTATAGTAGTACGTTCAGTAATAATTTTTTTAGTACCACCATAGAAATAGATACTTTTTATTGTTAAGCGTTCTTTGCTACCAATATAATATCTTGCCATTTTCATCACCAGTGCTTATTATACTATATTTTCAATTTATGTGCAACAAAATGCTAACTTTATGTTATAATATAGGGACTTTTATAGCCGGAGGTGGGGGTATGGCTTTGGAAATTTTTCGAGATGGACAATTTTTTAAGAAAAGAATATTTGAATATAAGTATGCTCATAGTATTTTAACACCTTCGGATTTAGTAGGGCTTGATGATGCATATTTAGATAAGTTTAAGGCAATCGCTGATAGGATGAGTCTAAAGTATCGAAATGCTTTACTATTTATGACACTTGGAGTTAAGAATGTTATCAAATTATATAATTTTTCGAAAGATGATTATATGATGATTGACCAGTTATTAAAGCCTTTTGTGGCTAAGTCTAGTTACTTAATTTATTCAGCTGATGCTTTAATTAAACTTAGAGAAATATGTGAACAGGATGTGAGTAGAGCAAGAGAATATATTTTTAAAGAGACTAGAAAAATAATTTTAGATCGTAAACAAGAAAATATTGAACTTTTATGGCTACAGAGTAGGTGGCCAAAGGAGTTCTTGGAAGAAAACTCGGATATATTTTTACTTGATAAGAATGTGAGTAAAAAATTAGTACAAAAATATTATAGAAGAAGATTAACAATTTTAGATTATTGTGATAATTTAGAGGTTTTTAAAGATAAAAGAATTGTTCCCTTTTTTGGTGATAATAACGGTATTATATTTCAACTGGTACAAAGATTTGGAGAGGAAAAGACGGAAGAATTTATTAAAGAGCATAGTGAGTTGGTACGAAAATGTTCGTTAAATTTAGGGGCTTTTACTGAGGTAGGATTTAGATGCGAAAAGGGTATTGAAGAGTATTTTAGAGCAGCATTAAAATTTGAGTTAGTAGATCAATTTTTTGGATATTATAGATCGCTTAAAGCACCAGGATTTACTTGGACGAAAGACCTTGGTTTTAAATTTGTACATAAATTTAAGACGACAAACGATTTGCTTAGTTATGATGCTGATACGGTTGTTTTGGACCTTATTCAACAGTATGCAGTTAATTTTTTTGGAATAGATAATATTAAAAGACTTCAGGAAGAGACTAAACTTTTTTCAGGAAGTCAGGGAATGAATGTTTTAAATTTATTAGCAGATTCAATCTATCATATGCAATTAAATAATTTTCCTTTGTTTTCGAAGATTAGTGATATATATTATAATAATATGACATATGAGGCATTTGAAGAGATGATTGCTTATATCATAGGATATTTAAGAATGGATGGAACATTTGAAGACTCGAATGTTATATATGCTTATATAAGTGATAAATACAAGAAAAGGAGACCTTATTTATTTGCAAATGGTAGCATGCCAGAAGAACTTAGAAGGGCAATTAATTTTAATGAGATTACTGTTAAATATATCTTAGAACATAAAGAGTTTTTAGAATATCTTATGGATAGAAATTTAGGAGAAATTATTTCACCATTTGTTGAAGTTATGCATGATGATAAAAATGGAACAGAAATGAGTTCATTTAACTTCTTTAAAGATTATTGTACTAGATTTGGTAATGAGGCTTTATTAGAACTAATATTTAAGTATGGAATGGCATTTGAGGAAAGAAGAGTACTTGATAGTTTTGGAACGAACTTTTCTAAATGTTCTAAAGAAGAAATTGATAAAGCGGTTAGGAAAAATATTGCAGAAGAGATTAGAGGTAGTTTTTTTGACTACTCAATGCTTGCTGATGATCAGGAATTTAGAAGAGAGTATCCAGAATTTTTTATCGATTTAGATAAAGTTGAGTGTAGTGAGGAAGAAAAAACATTAGTTTATAGGTTGATATATTCACGAAAAATTTCTTTTGCTGATGTAAGAAAATATCCATACTTGGTAGAAATACTTAAGGATAAGCCATTAGATATAATTTTTATTAAGGAGTTTGGAAGGAAGTCAAAAGAGGAGTTTAAGAATAGGCTAGATAATAAATATATAGTACTTAAAAAGATTGGTAATTATAATTTTTTGAAGTTGTGTGAAGAGTTTGGTTGTTATATGTCTGATTTTGATACTAATATTCTTTCGGCTTATGAGTTGGATAATAGTCTTTTATCTGAGGAGTTAATTAAGAAACCATATGATTCCTTTTTTAGAGATGTAATTTTTAAGTGTTGTTTAAATGGAAAAATCTTTTATTCTGGTGAGGATGCTCCACAGTTTTTAAAAAGGAGCCATCCGGAGTTATTTTTGGATTCTTCGGCACCAGATGAGTTAAAGAATGTCTTTTATGGCAAAGAGTGTACAATGGATTTAGCTGATCTAGTTCGTCATCCAGAATGGAGAGGTTATTTAGTTGATAAGTCTTTAAGAGCAGCTTTAATGAAAGGACCTGATAGATCTGATGCACTTTTTGATTATTTAGGACGCTTTAACACTAGTGAAGAAATGTTTGATTTTACTATTAAGAATATGCCTGTTGTGAGACAAATGATTAAACTACATAGAGTTCCAGAGATGATTAAATGGTATGAGTCGGTAGGGATTAATATACCGGATTCTGTTGTTATGTGTAATGTAGATGCTGGAAGTAGTGAAGAAGTAAAGAAATTCTTAGATGGTCGTAATAATTGGAGAATGTTTATGAAAATAAATAGATTTACTGGTGATTATGAGTCGAAGGATGCACTACTTAAACTGGCTTATTGTTTTGGCGTTTTTGATGAAGATAAGGCAGGTACTGGAAAGTTATTGAATCTAATAACAGGTATTCCTAGGGTAATAGATAAAGATACTTATCATGAACTTTTGACGGCTTTAAAGAAAGAAGGAAAAAGTTCCATGATAAAAGCAGGCTACAAGAGGTTTTTGGAAGAAGGCTTAATAGATGATATTGAAAAGAATGAGATTAATAAAATATATATTCCTAATAAAGAGGGAAAGTATACTTTAAATTTTAATCCACAGAATTATCCGGTAGTAGTATATTATCTTCGAGAAGTATTTGAAGATAATTGTCCAAGTTCATATGTACTTACTCCTTCTTTAGCCCATAAATTATTTAGTGGTTGTAGTATGGAATATAGTCCAGATTTTAGAGATTTCTTTTTAGAAAACTATAGGGAAATTTTAGAAGATTTTGATAATAGAGGATATATTTCTAATATACAGAGGAGATTTGCTGATATTAAACGTGATAATTCTAATCGAAAGTTGACATGGGAGTTGGCTGTTAGTTATGTTCAGACTAATAAATATGAGGCAGAAGAGGGGAATGAGTATGTAGCCAGAGTTTCTGGTATTGCTGGATATGATGAGAAGTATTTTGAGTGTTTAGAAAGAATTTATGATTATGGAAAACAAAGAACATTTAGCAGCATTCCGAAAGTTCAAGGAACATGGAATGATTTTAAATATGAAATGTTAGATTTAGTTGATCCTTTATGTATGTGTGTTGGTACTTTAACGAACTGTTGTCAAGAAATTAATGATTTAGCAGAAAGTTGTATGATTCATAGTATGATTGATGAAAATGGTCGTGTTTTTGTGATTAGGGATAGTGAGGGAAGAATAGTTTCACAGAGTTGGGTCTGGAGAAATGGTAATACTCTTTGTTTTGATAATATTGAGGTACCAGATAGGGCTTTTAAGAAACATGGAAATGAATTGACGGATAATATCTATGATATTTATATGGTGGCAGCAGAAGAGGCGATTGATGTTGAAGAGAAAATGTATGCAGAGAAGTTTCAGGCTGGGGAGATAAGCGAAGAAGAGTTTAGAAAAATGCGCCTTGGTAAAGTTACAGTTGGACTTGGATATAATGATATAGCAGAGACAATTAAGAAAAGAGCCAAAGAAGATTATACTAATACTAGACCTTTAGCCTTTGATTCTCCATTAGGAGAAGAGTATGATAAATATTTATATACTAGTGATTCGGCTGTACAATATTCTTTAGTGGAGAGGAAAGACTTTAAACCTTATAATGCATATCCTAAGACTTTATATACTGATACATATTCAGTTTATGCAGAAGATGATTTGGACAGTGTTGATGTTAAACATTTAAAGGCTCTTAGTGATACTGATGAGAGTAATGTTTTCTTAGGTATTGATGAGGTTTATTCGAGTAAAGAAATTTTTAAATATATGGCAGAAAAGTATAAAGTCTTACCTTCTAATATGAAGATATTAATGAATCCTAACTTGGCAGTTATATATGAAGAAAGTGATGACAAAATAGAAGTTCTTGATATATATTATTGTAGCCATACTGGAGAAGAAGATGAAATTGATATAACTGAGGCAGTTACTTTACAGTTAGGAGTAGCAATTAGACAGATTTCTTTAGAGAAGAATGTTGCTGTTAGAGAGTTAGGAGATAGGAAAAAAACATTATATGATAAGGCTATTAATATGGCTGAGAAAGATGAAAAAGTACTTAAAAAATAAATAGGTAATGGAAGAGATCAGGAACGGGTCTCTTCTTTTTATTTTTCTTTTTAAAAAAAATTAAAAAAAGTATTGAAAAACGAAAATGCTTTTGTTATAATTGATTTGTCGATTGGAAATGGCGATGTAGCTCAGCTGGCTAGAGCGTCCGGTTCATACCCGGAAGGTCGGGGGTTCGATTCCCTCCGTCGCTACCATTTGTAAATGTTCGCTCGGAGGTTGTTTCCGAGCTTTTATTTTTACCTTTATGGTACTTTATTTTTTTCTAATAATGTTGTAAAATTAAATTGTTAAGTTTATTGCCCTATAGCCAAGTGGTAAGGCAGTGCGCTCTGACCGCACCATTCCGTTAGTTCGAATCTAACTAGGGCAGCCAATGTGTAGAATAATACAGCGAGGTGTATTTTATGAATAAAGAAGAAAGATGTGAGTTAGCCGAGATTTTATTTCCTAATATTACAAAGACTAGGGAATATTATGAAGAGTTATATCCAGAAAGAGACTTACCAGAAGGAGCAATGGTAACTAGATATGGTCCATCACCAACGGGAAGTGTTCATTTAGGAAACTTATACTCAGCATTTTGTGATATGGTTTATGCTAGACAAAGTAAAGGTGTTTTCTTTTTAAGAATAGAAGATACTGATCAAAAACGTATGATTGATGGTGGTATAGAAAATATTGTCGATGTTTTGCATGGATTTGATATTTTACCTACAGAGGGTTATAGTTTTGGAGGTAAGTATGGGACTTATCAACAAAGTGAACGTGGAGATATTTATCAAACCTATATAAAAGATTTAATTAAACAGGGACTTGCTTATCCATGCTTTATGACTGAAGAAGAACTTAATAATATAAGAGAAGAGCAAGAGATAAATAAAGTAAGGACTGGTGTTTATGGAATTTATGCCGTGGATAGAGATTTATCACTTGAAGAGATAAAAGAAAAACTTGCTAGAGGAGAAGAATATGTAATTAGATTAAAATCTCCTGGAGATGCTAGTAAGACAATAGAAGTAGTTGATTGTATTAAAGGAAAAATGAAGTTTCCAGAACATGATACAGATACAGTGCTTTTAAAGAAAAATGGTATTCCTACTTATCACTTTGCTCATGCTATTGATGATCATTTGATGCATACAACTCATGTTATTCGTGGAGATGAATGGGTTTCTAGTTTACCTTTACATATTCAATTATTTGAAGTTCTTGGCTTTAAAAAAGTTCAATATGCACATATTGCTCCTATTACAATTAAAGATCAAGAAACAGGAACAATTCGTAAGATAAGTAAAAGAAAAGATCCTTGGGCTGGAGTTAAGTACTATGAAGAAGGCGGAATTCCAATAGAGGCATTACATCTTTATCTAGCAACAATTACAAATACAAATTTTGAAGAATGGTATTTAGCAAATCAAGATAAAACTATAGAAGACTTTACCTTTAGTTTTGATAAACAGGCTATTGGAGGAACAAGTTTTGATGAGGCTAAATTTAAAAATATTTGTAAGACATATTTTTCAAGAAAGACTGGTATGGAAGTATATGATGAGACACTTGAGTGGGCAAAAAAATATGATCAAGAATATGCAAAGTTATTAGAAGAAAATAAAGATAAAATGATCGAATTCTTAAGTATAGAAAAAGATGGACCTAGACCTAGAAAAGATATATCTAAGTATAGTGATGTTAAAGAAGAGTTCTCTTATGCGATTGATTCAATGTTTGAGAAAGAGAATTATTCTAAATATGATGGAGATAAAATATATGATGTTTCATTAGTAGAAGAGTATTTAGATAATCTTAAGTTAGATGTTACTAATGAAGAATGGTTTAATATGACTAAAGAGTTTGCTAGTAGTCATGGATATGCTGCTAGTCCAAAAGATTATAAGAAAAATCCAGATGAATATAAGGGACATGTTGGAGATATATGTGAGGCTATTAGAGTAATGGTTACAGGTAGAAGACAGTCACCAGACTTATATTCAATAATGAAGATACTTGGAATAGATAACATAAGAAAGAGAATAGAATTATATAAAAGAAGTATTGAGAAGTAATTTTAGATTTACTTCTCTTATTTTTTCACAGTAATAATTGATTATTTTTAAGTTTTGTGGTAATATATGAGGCAATTCATCTATAAAGGGGGATGTTTTATGACAAATAGTGAAGTAAAGCATAAATTAAATAGATACTTAAATAAACATCTAAAGTGTATTAAATCAAGTATTTTAATAGAAAGTAAAATAACTAATATAACTAAAACAGTTATTAATATAACTTTAAATAATCTTTTTTTCATATTGTTATTCCTATCTAGTTGTGAAACATTTTTCA
>OJAW01001332.1_pt1 | contig 14551 bp, 17 predicted proteins | sample 1589151 | NCBI WGS metagenome assembly OJAW01 (sample SAMN03283290) | human gut metagenome | biome: human-associated habitat; material: feces | host: Homo sapiens | place: Peru | collected 2012 | reverse complement strand
CGGGTCTTTTTCTTACTGCTTCTAAACCTTCTAGTATTTTTATTGAACTTTCATCATATTTTGCTGCCATACTATCACTCTTTCTATTAAATTCATATTAATTATACTATAAATACTAGTTTCAATCAAGATACTTGTCATTTTTATTTACATTTATTAAAGAAAAAAAGAAGAGTGATTAATCTTCTTTAAATATTATTTTTTAGTTAAATAGCCATTAGTATAATTAGCCATACTAACATCAGTTTTACTCCAATCATATGAAACATTGCCTTTTATTTTTTTGCTATCCGTAAACATTTGAGTAGAATTAGTTACCTTACTTGTATTCCATAAATCAGAAACATATATTGTATTTAGTTCTGTGCAAAGCATAAATGTTCTATACATATTAGTTACTTTACTAGTATTAAAACTAGATAAATCTAATGTTGTAAGCGATGAACATTTATAAAACATATTTGACATACTTGTTACATTCGATGTATCAAAATTACTTAAATCCAAGTTGGTAAGAGAACTACAGCCATAAAACATATCCAGCATACTTGTCACATTGCTTGTGTTAAATTTTTTTAAGTTTAGACTCTGTAAGTTTTGGCAATTCATAAACATATTAGCAAACATTAAAGCACTACTAGTATTAAAACTATTTAAATTTATTTCTTTTAAATTAGTGCAATTTTTAAATAGGTTGGAAAAATTAGTTATTCTACTAGTATCAAAACTGGATAAATCTAAGCTTGTAAGTGAACTACATCCTTCAAACATACTAACAAAATATAATAAATTCGATGTTTTAAGACTGCTTAAATCTACTGTTTTTAAATTTGTATCTTGATAAAACATGTATGTCATATCATTAGTGTTAGTTGTATCAGTAAAGTTTAAACTAATAGAAGTAACATTATTAAGATAAGAAAATAAGTATTTACTATCATCAGGAAATGTTGTAATTCCACTTTCACTACCAATATATACTTCATACAAATCATTACTGTTTGTATCAGTATACCACATCATTATACTACCATCATTATTATTGGATATATCAAAACTGCCTATTGCTGTAGTAGGAACTATATTATCGTTAGTCATAGTAATAGATTCTATAGTATTTCTTACTATACTTGTATTTAGAAACTTAGTGGTGGTACTTGGATTAGATTCAGCGCCTTTCATAATATTTGCTTTTTTAATTTTTTTGGTAACTAACGTATTTCCTGATGGTACAATTAAATCACCACCATTTTCATAGCCAAATACTGTATTTAAAGTAACTGTATCATTACTAGTACTATTATTTATTAGTTTTAGTTTAACAAATTTATTATCCTTACTGGATATAAGTCCAGTCTCAGGATCTTTAGAGTCTTCATATGCTTTAACAATAATGTTACTACTTTTATAATCAATACCATATTTAATTATACCATTGTTGGTGTTATTGATTTTATAATATACTATTTTACTACTTTTACTGGGTACATCAATGGTGTTATTGCTATTAGATAAATTTATTGTATAAGTATTATTAGTGCTAGCTGTATTATTGATAGCAAATGTATTGTAAAGTAAATAAATACCTAATAATACAATAATTACAAGTACTGATATAATTAATATTTTCTTTTTATTCATTTTTTCACCACCAAAAAAGATTATGAAAAATTACTAATATTTATATTTTTTCTTTATCCTATATAAAAATAGTAACATAAAAGTTAGTTTTTTACAAGTTAGTTTCATTAAATTTTAGAGATTATAAGCTCTAAAATTCTTTTTGAAGACTATAGGCTTCAAAAAACCTCTCACAACAAAGTGTGAGAGGAATTATTTAATTTAAATTTCCTTCTAGCATTTCTTTAAATTTTAAACAATCATCAATACTATAATTACTGATTAAACTTATATTAATAGCATCATCAACACTAATATTTGAACTATTAGTAAATTGTTTTAATTCTTTTAACATAGTAATCATCTTTTTATAGTCCTCTAAAGTATATGTAGACTTACTAGTATGTTTTTCTTCTATTAAAGCATTATCTTCTTTTTCTGTATCTACTATTGATATAGGTTCTTCTACTAATTCAGATGGTTCTACTAAACTATCTAATGATATAGTATTATTTGATAATCTTTCTTTAATATTTTTAGCTTTTTCTCTCTTAGTTATTTCTTCTACTGTTACTTTAGGTTCTTCTATTATAACTTTATTGGGTTTAATAGTAGGTAATACTCGATTTTCATCTATAACATCTTGGAAAGATATATTCTCTGATTTTTTATCTTTATATTTCTTTTCATATTCTTCTTGTGGATTTGTTATATTATAATCGATATTTTTATTAGAATTATTATCATAATATATTGCTTTAACTGTTCCATTTAATATATCATTAAATGTTACTTTAGATTCTTTTAAAACATTATCTTCTTTTTCTTTTGTATTAGCACTAGAAGTAACTATAATTTTATCTTTAACCAATACTGGTTCTTCTACTACTTTATTATTAGATGACTCCTCTAAAGGAATATTATCAATAACTATTTCGTTAGTAGTAGGTACTTTAGTTTTCTTCTTAAGAGTAAGTCTATCACAAATTATATTTGTTAAATATACTACGATTAACGATAATAACCAAATTATTATCATACTCATATTTAATTCTAATATTACTACTAAATTAGTATTAGTGTATAGAGAGTTTACTGAGAAAATGTCTATCTTATTCTTAGCTATGATATTTAGTATTATGGCTAAGAATATATTATTTATAATAAATGCAGTGGTATTAATTACTTTATATGTTTTTGGTAATTTTATACTTAGTATGCTCATTATAAATACTACTAATAACAATATTAATGTAGTTATATATAAATATATTGATGGGAAATAAATTCCTCTAAAAAATATTGTTGTAAAGTTATCAAAAGTAGTAGATAATATTTTATAATTACTAATAATACTGATACTAAATACTACTATAAATGATAATATCATTGATAATATATATTTTTTCTTATTTAATATTTTTACTAAATATAATAATGTAAGTATTATAAGTAATATAGTAACTATTAAAATTATTTTATAATCTAGTAATATATCAAGTAATATTTTTAACTTTTCAAGTATTGTTAAATAGGTCATTTTCTCACCCCCCTTTTTATATTATTTTTTATTCTTGACTTATTAGCTCCGCTATATAGATTGTTTGATGAGTATCATCATCTTTGGTACAGGTAATTAATGTAAGAGTTGTTTTATTTTTATTTCTAAATATTCTTACTCGTCCTGTTTTTTCTTCATTATATATATTTGTTATTTTATATATGTATTTGCTATTATTATAATGAATAGTAATTGTATCCTCTTTTTCTAATTTGTATAAATTGGCAAAATAACTATTATTATAGTTACCAGAATGTCCCGCTATTATAAGGTTACCATTTGTAACATCAGGATAGCTTGATTCTGGAAGTACATATAAATTAAATTTAACATTATTTAGATTTGATGTTTTATCATAAAATCCTTTATATAAACTAATTTTTGGAATATCTATTATTCCTAAATATTCTTCATAAGTGTAATCATTATTTTCTTCTTTTTGATTTTCATTTGTAGCTTCTTCATCAGTAGTAGTTGTTGCTTGACTTTCTGTAGTATCTACATTTGATAAAGCTAAATTCATTTCACTAAATACAACATCCCTTTTATCTTTTATGTAATCAGATAGTAAAACGAGAGTACCACTTATAACAAGTATTACTCCCGCTGCAATCTGGTATTTTAAATTATATTTCCCCATTATTCTTTTTATAGTTTCTGTATATTAATGCAGAACCTAGTCCTATAATAAGTAAACCTATTAAGGATGTTGTAATTGTTTTAAATGTTCCTGTACTTGGAACTTCAACAGTTTCAGGCTTGTTATACATAATTACATCACCATCTACTGTTCCATCTTCATTTACTGTAAATGTTATTGTTTCTTTAGATAATTCATAACCTTCTGGAGCTAAAACCTCAGTTAATGTATATTTACCAGGTTCAAGTCCTTCGATAACATGTGGTTCATTAGTTGATACCCAAGCTTCTATTAACTCGCCTTTCTCATTTCTAAGCTCTAGTTTTGCTCCTGGAAGTTCTTCACCAGTAGTAAAATCTTTTTTACTAATTAATACTGACTTCTTAGGTGAGTTATACATAACTACTTTTCCATCTACTGTTCCGTCTTCTTTAACAACGAAAGTAACAGTCTCAGTACTTAATTTATAACCTTCTGGAGCCATTTCTTCAGTTAATGTATATTTACCAGGTTTTAATCCTTCAATAACATGTGATTCTTCAGTAGATGTCCAAGAATCAACAATATTTCCTTTTTCGTCTTTTACTGTAAGTTTTGCACCTGGTAACTCTTCGCCTGTAGTTGCATCTTGCTTACTGATAACTACTTTTGATATTTTTTCAATATTTAATTTTACTGAATCATTAACATATTTTGTTTCTGGATATATTGTAGCAGTTGTTTGGAATCTTGAATGAGTTGGTGTATATAAATATGCTTTATTAATTGTTCCTGAACCACTTACTACTACAGAAAATTCTGTTGATAATTGATTGATACTTTTTACTGGTACTTGTACATAGAAAGTTAATCCTTTAGTAAATTTGCTTCCATCTTTATTAACTATAGTTGTTCCTTCAGGAGCATTTGATGGTTTAATACTATAATATCCTGTTGTTCCTGATGCTGATATTGTAATAGCATCACTTCTATAATATTTTCCATCTTCTGTTAAATGTAATTTATTGCTTTCAGCATTTAATTTTAGAGTTGGTTCAGTATAAGAGTAAGATGCTGCTCCTGATACTAATTTATTTATCCATTGTACTGCAGTATTACTTTGACCACGATATGTACCATTTGCTATATCAAAATTAGCAAAAATACTATCACTTGGATTAATTAGGTACCAAATAGCTAAACCAGTAATATAATAATCTTCATCATTATTACCAGTTAAACTCTTATTTGGATAACCGTTTTCCATTACGTATGCATATTTTGCATCTAGTTCTTCACTTAAATAATATGTTTCTGTTCCATCTACAACGTCATTTTTTCTTTGCATACAATAAATAACTTTACCATCTGAATTAACCTTATAATAGAAGTGATAATTCATTCCTGGAAAATAATCTCCTCCTGATAATCTATGTAAGTCTCTAAATCTAACTGTATAACTACCAGGGGCAGTTGATTCGGCATTAACTGTTACTCCTAAAACAGCTACTAATGCCACTAATAATGTAAATAAAATATTTTTGAATTTCATAATATAAAACCTCCCTTTGAAATTGTTTAATATATTATCACTTTTTCTGTGTTTTGTCAATATTTTGATACCTATTACGATAATATTCTTTCATTTATATTTTATTCTTTTTAAATATATTTTTATGCCTTCTTCGCCTTGTGCTGAATATGATAGCAATTTTTTACTAAAAAGTCAAGTTTATATAAAAAACGGATGCTATTTACATCCATTTGAATTTTATTTTTTCTTATCAATCATTTCATTTATTACTGTGCCAAAAGTAGCTATGTTTTGCATATCTGATGGTACTATTATCTTTGTTGATTGACCTTCCGCTAATTTTTCTAAGGCTTCATAACTCTTTAATGTTAAAACTGATGTATCTGCTTTAGCTTCTCTTAATAGTTTTATACCATCTGCTTCGGCTTTCTTTATTTTTAATAATGCTTCTGCTTCTCCTTCGGCCATTTTTATTTGGGCTTCTTTTTGTGCTTCAGCCTTTAATATAGCTGATTCTTTTTCACCTTCGGCAATTAAGATACTAGATTTCTTTTCGCCTTCAGCTTGAAGTATTTTTTCTCTTCTTTCTCTTTCTGCTCGCATTTGTTTTTCCATAGCTTCTTGAATATCCCTTGGTGGTAAAATATTTTTTACTTCTACTCTGTTTACTTTTATGCCCCATGGATCGGTAGCTTCATCTAAAATACTTCTCATTTTAGAATTTATAATATCTCTTGAAGTTAGAGTTTGGTCAAGTTCTAATTCTCCAATGATATTTCTAAGTGTTGTAGCGGTTAAATTTTCTATAGCACTTATTGGTGATTCTATTCCATAAGTATATAGTTTTGGATCTGTAATTTGAAAATATACTACAGTATCTATTTGCATTGTAACATTATCTTTAGTTATTACTGGTTGTGGAGCAAAATCTTTTACTATTTCTTTTAAAGTAACTTTGTTAGATATTCTATCTATAAATGGTATTTTGAAATGTAGTCCATTTTGCCATGTAGTTAGATAACTTCCTAATCTTTCTATTACATATTCTCTTGCTTGTGGTACGATAATAACGTTTGGTATAACGAATAATACCACTAAAATTAAAATAATAATTAATACATTCATATTTAATCCTCCCATTTTTCTACTTTTAGTTTTACACTATCTATAGATAATACTTTTATGTATTCTCCTTTAGAAATATTACTACTACTATAAGCTGACCAAAGCTTACCATCTACTTTTACTTCTCCAATATCATTTTTGGTGATATCAGAAGTAACTACTCCTTTCATACCAATAATTCGATCTAGATTAGTGCAAACTTTTTTAGTATTAATTTTTTTATATATACTCTTACTAATAGGCATTAATATAACACCCACTATTACAAATACTCCTATTTGAATATATAGATTATCTGTAAAAAGAGATATAATCATTGTTAATATTCCACTTATAACAAACCAGATACTTATTAGATTTGTTGTTATAACTTCTAATATTCCTAATAGTACTACTATTAAAAGCCATATATATAACATATTTACCACCTACCTATTTATATGTTAATTATATGTATTTATTTCCTTTCTTTTATTATAACAGAATATTATTATTTATTCTATATTTATTTACAATATTTTTAATCTTTGTTATAATTGTTATGGAGGATGAATATGGGGACAGATTATATTAGTTTTTTATTTCAAATTATGGCTTGTTTTTTACTTAGTGCATGCATTGGTGTTGAAAGACAATATAGAAGAAGAAATGTTGGTCTTAGAACTATTATTTTAGTAAGTTTAGGTTCTTTTCTATTTGTTAGGTTTTCTTTTGCTTTTCCAAAGTCAGATATGACGAGAGTGGCCGCTCAAGTAGTAGCTGGTATTGGTTTTTTAGGAGCTGGAGTAATCATAAAGGATGATAAATCTGTTAAGGGACTTACTACTGCTGCTACACTATGGTGTAGTGCTGCTATTGGTATTCTTTGCTCAGCTAACTTGATTTTTGAAGCTGCTATTGGTACAGTACTTATACTATTTACTAATATTATCTTAAGAAGCGTCAATAGTAAAATTAATTTTTTAAGTGGTAATGTTAATTATAATTTATATCATTATACTATTGTTTGTGAGGAAAAAAACGATAGCAGTTTACTTAAAATTATTAAAGAAATAGTACGAAAATATAAAATTTCTATTAAAAGTTTAGAAACCAATGATTTAGAAAATGGTAATGTAAAAATATCGCTTTGTATATTAAGTAATTGTGCTAATGATAGTTTTAGTAGTGAAATTATGCAGAAGTTATCTGAAAGACGTGATGTTATTTCTATATCACTTAATAAGGAAGATGGAAAGTTTTTATACGAAGAAGAGGAATTATAAAAATATCTAGTATTTATAATTTAATAATACTAGATATTTTTTTTATTACTTTTTTTTCTATTCTGGATATGTATGATTGTGAAATGCCTAACATATTTGCCACTTCTTTTTGAGTCATTTCTTTTTTTCCATTTAAACCATATCTTAATTCTATTATTTCTCTATCGCGGTCTTCTAATTTTGATACTTCTTGATACATCATATACTTATCTAATTCTTCTTCAATAGGTTTAGTAACTATATCATTGTCAGTACCTAGGACGTCCTCTAAATGTAATTCATTTCCTTCTGAATCAAAGGATAGTGAATCTTCAAATGATACTTCTGTTCTTTTTCGTTTTGTTTTTCTTAAATACATTAGTATTTCGTTATCAATACATCTAGAAGCATAAGTTGCAAGTTTTATGTTTTTATCGTTTTGATAGGTGTTTACTCCTTTTATTAGACCTATCGTACCGATAGATACTAAGTCTTCTAAATCTATTTTTGTATTTTCATATTTTTTTGCTAAAAAAACTACTAATCTTAGGTTATGTTCTATGAGTTTATCTCTTGCTTTCATATCTCCATTTAAAAAGAGATTTATATATTTTTCTTCTTCCTCTTTTTCTAGTGGTTCTGGTAAAATATCTGTGCTTCCAACATAGAATAAGTAATTTAATTTACTAAATATTTTTCTTAATAATTTTAACATGTTATCATCCTTTCATTAATTCTTTGTGTAATATTACTTCGACACCATTTATTGTACTAGGGCTAGAAGAGAATGCCACTAGTAAATTGTTTTTATACCCTATTTTTTCAATATATACTTTTTCAGGCTTTATACATTTTAGTAGTCCTTCTCCATTAATTGTATGATATGGTACTAGAATAAATTTATCTTCTTTTTGATATTTTTTATCTACGAGAATTATTGGTCTTTTTTTATATGGATCATATAAATTGTTTCCGGTATCTAGAAATCCTATTAATGATATTTTTTCTTTATCTTTAAAATATATGTCTACTTTATAATAATTATTATAAGTGTTTTTTATTTTCTTATTTTCTTTTATATATAGTGTCATTACTTCAATAGATAGTACTATTATTACTAAGTAATTTAAATAGATATTTAATGTTACCTTGGAATTGAACAAATATATTAGTCCTCCTAATAAGATGCTTAGTATGTATGTATATAGTATATTGGTTAAGAAATACCTTATGTTTTTATACTTAAAAGCTATTGTTATCATTAGTATTATGGTTATTAGTTCTAATAATAATCTATTTATACTTGTAAATAACATAAGAGATGATATTCCTCCTAATAAAGATGATATTAGTATTCGTTTATAGGTAGTTTTTCTTTTTAATAATATACTTACTGAGGTTATGATTATTATATCCATAATGGTATTAAATAAAAAAAATAAATCAATATATATTCTCATATATTGATTATAAAAAAAAGAATATAAATATTTTGTCGATTTATATTCTATTCAAATACTTTATTTTCGTCTCCAGCGCAATATCCCTCTCCGATTTTTTTGCCTTCAACATATTCTTTACCAGAAATATTACAGCCCATTTTAGTAACGGCATCTTGAAGATAGCCTCCAAATGCCTTTACTGCTCCTATTGCTATTACAGTAATTAAGGATATGATAAGTACATACTCTACAAGGGTTTGTCCTTTTCTATTTAACTTCATATTTCCACCTCACGTATTATTAAATATATCTAAGATAATTGTACTATATTTTTTTTAATATTGCAAGTACTATTCGCATTTATAATTAAAGTCATATGTAAATTGTTTAGTTTGACAATTAAATGTTACAGATACTTCTTTGTTTGTTAAATCATCATTATTTATTGGATTTTTTATATCACCATCTATTTTTCCAGCCTCTATTAGTTTAGATATAGAAATTTTTATGGTATTTGATATAGGAATTTCTATGGTATTATCACAAGTGAAACCTAAATCATATTTATTTTCATTTACATAGAGCTTAGTGGCACTAATGATATTCTTTTTTAAACTTTCACATGATTTTTGTTTATTTGTAGATATCATATTGATTACATTAGGAATTAAAATCATGGATATTATTGCAATTATGGCTATTACCATTAATAACTCTATTAAAGTAAATCCTTTTTTATTCATAAATACTCCTATTCTTAACCATTGGAACTATTAGAAGTAAAATAGTCTTCTTCTAAGTCTTCAGTTATTTTATCTATATTATTTTTTTTAGAGGATAATATTGCTAAATATGTACTTGTAAGTACAACGAATAGTATTAGTAATCCATATAAAACGCTAGTTATAGCAAATCCTTTATTATTTAATTTCATTAGTACCTCCTTAGTAAGTGATTATTTTTTTATCTGTATTAACTAATTTATCTTTATCTGTTTCTTTTATTACAATTGTATCTGGATTTCCATCAGATATATATTTGGTACTTTTTAACATATTAAATACCATGGCTATATCAAATTCTTTACCATTATTGTCATAGGCACGACATCTTTTTAGAAAGGTTTTATCGAAGTTTTTATCAAAACATGATACTTCTGGTTCCCATCCTACTCTTAAAGCGGCTTCTGTAATATAATTTTTATCGTTGTAATTTGTTGATAATACGTATTTAAAATTGGCGTTATCTTTGCTATATGGGCTACCAAATGGAAGTGCTATTATTTTTACATATTTATTAGGAATTGTTTTTTCTAATTCGTCATATACATAGGCTATTTCTTTTTGTACTCTTTCAGGGGTTGATTTTTTGATATCTAAGTGAGTTTGTGTATGGTTGCCAATGTCATAGCCATTTTCTACCATCCATTTTAATATTTTTTCGTTATATTCGCTCTGATTGAATATACCTCCATTAACAAAGAAGGTAGCGGTTACTGTAACATCTTTGTGATTTTTTTTGAATTCTTCAAGTATACCGACTGCACTGTCTTTGTCAATAATTATATTGCCATTATCATCTAAGCCTGTTACTTTTATATTATCTTCGTTTCCATCATCAAAAGTGATAACGATTGGGCTTTTACCATATGATGCTGTTACTTTACCATTGATGTAGTCCTCTAAACGAATCATTTCATATCCATTCTCGTAATAGTATTCTAAATCTTTTCTGAATGCTTCAGGAGTTCTATTGTAACCATCTTTATCAACGTTACCTCCTACTGTTCCTGTACTATTTGCGGTTTTTTCTCTAATACCATGATACATCATTATTGGTACTTTACCTAATTCGTTAATATTGTCACTAGCTAGTTTTTCTTTATCTAATTTTCCTAATGAGATTACTACATCTAATTTCATACCTTTATCTATTTTAGTATTTTCTTTTATACTTTGTGATATTACTTTATCTTTGGGAATATCATCACTATAGTCATATGTTATATTGGCTTCTAGTGAATACTTCGATACTAGTGTATTTACTTCGGTAATATCGTTTAATTTTGGCATTAATTCTTCTTGATGCTTATTGTTTTTTGGTATTACTTTAAATACTACTATTAATGCTAATACTATTATTATAAATAGTATCAATGCTATTTTACCTACATTGGAATTTTTTTTATGTCTACTCATATATATCCTCCTATTCATAAGTTAATTATAATATATTTTTGATGATTTTGGAAGATATAATATAAAAATATAGTACAAATATGTATGTACTATATTTAATTATTTCTTAAATAGTCTACTGCTTCATTAAAATTATCAACTTTAATTATATTTAATTTATAATTATATTTTTCTTTTGTTTCCATGGCTTCTTTATAATTAGCGGATGGTACGAAAACGATATCCATTTTATCCTTGGCTGCACCCATTATTTTATATTTTATACCATCTATTTCTCCTACTGAACCATCAGCAGAAATGGTACCTGTACCTGCTATATTTCTTCCTTTTATGATATCTTCATCGCTTATAGCGTTATATACTGTTAATGTTAGCATTAATCCACCTGAGGCTCCGGCTTCGCTACTTTTGAATTTTATATCTACTTTTGGATCAAGGTCATATTCATATTCTGTTATTATTATTACTCCTACTGCTTTAGTATTGTTTTCGTTAGATATTTTACTTGTTACTTTCATTTCTTTATTATTTCTTAAAATGGTAAACTCTACAGTATCATCTATATTTTTAGATGATATTATTTGTTTTATTTCTTTAATATCTTCGCATTCTATATTGTCTGCTTTTAAAATTATGTCACCAACTTTAAGTCCGTTTTCCTTAGTAGTGGCTATTACAATATTTGTTTTTTTCTTTATATCTATCTTTTTGTTGGCACTTGTATATGCTACCATAGTGGCTATATCTAAAGAATTATCACGCATTATTTTGTTTCTTTCTTTTACTTCTTCTACTGTTTCGTTTGATATTCTTCTTGTAGATTCTTTTTCGATATCCCAATGTTTTAATTTGGCTACTATATATGTTCCAGGAGTTAATTCATATTCACTTACATATAGCATATTTAAACTACCATCTTTATTTTTATCATAGTTCTGCATTACTACCCTGTCGGTTATATTTATTGTTCCTCCAGGAGCCATGGCATAATATGGTAATTTTATATATAAGCATATTACTAGAATTAATAGTGTTATTAAAAATTTGTAATTTTCTCTTATAAAATTTTTTATTTTCATTATATCACCCTTATTATTTTTTTCTATGTTATATCATATAATTGATTATGAAAAAATATTCTAACCAAATTATAGTGATTGTTACTTTTATTATTTTAATACTTATTTTTTTTAATAAGTCACTTGTATCCGATACTATTATTTCTTCTTTTTATATTTGGTTTAATACTCTTGTACCATCAATGTTTCCAATGTTTGTTACTTCTAATATATTAATTAGTTATAATTTTATTATGTATATACCAAAAGTCATTACTTCTTTCTTTAGTAAGTTATTTAATATTAGTAAAGAAGCTGTACTAGTTCTATTTATTTCTTTAATAGCGGGATTTCCGAATAATGCAATGGCAATTAGATCTTCTTATGATATGAAACTTATTTCTAAATTAGAAGCTGAACATCTTCTATTAATATGTCATTTTGCTAATCCTTTATTTGTATTAGAAACAATAGGTGTCTTTTATTTAAAGAATAATATGTATGGAATTATTATTCTTGTTTCACATATATTATCTAATATAATTATTGGTATTATCTTTAGAAATAAGAATATTCCTACTAGTGATAATTATATATCGAAAAAGACTAATTGTCAAAGTTTTGGTGCTTTATTTTCTCTTAGTATTAAAAAAAGTGTAAATACACTTTTTATGATATCTGGGATTGTTACTTCTTTTTTAATTGTTAGTACTTTAATATGTCATATTTTTGCTTTGGATGATTATTTATCAGTACTTGTTAAGGCAGTCTTAGAAATGACTATGGGGTTATCTTCTTTATCGTTACTTAATATTAGTGACATTTATAAAGTTATAATTTCTTCGATGATTATTTCTTTTGGAGGACTGTCTATTCATATGCAGGTTATTAGTATTTTAGATGATAAAATTAGATATCGTAATTATTTTATTGGGAGATTATATCAAGTTTTTTTATCTATAATATTTTCGGCTATATTTTTTAAGTTACTTGGTTAGTTTTTTTATTTTTTGTTTATATACTTCGGTATTGTCTTTAATATCATAGTTTAATTCATCACTAACATGGGAAAATATATCGGGTATAAGATTAATTGCTTTGGTAAATATATGATATCCTTCATTTATTTCGTTTATGGTATATGTTTTCTTTTGATATGAATCTATTAGCCAATTGGTAAACACTTCATATAAAAATAAGTTTATTTCTAGAAGAGGAGGAATTATTTCTTCTTTGGTTGTAATATCTTTTTTACTTTGTAATACTAAATCCATATTATATAAAAATCTACCAATGGCAGTATAAGTTGCATATTCTTTTAATCTTGTTACTAAATGATATAAGTCTGCGGTAAAGTATAGATTTTGCATTTCTTTCTTTCCTATTACTTTTTCTATAATAATGGATAATATTGCTTCATATTTGTATCCTGATGAAGCTATACTGGCCCCAAAAAAGTGATTGTTTATTGCTTCGGTATATCCTTCGTTTAGTGCATAACTAATATTAGCTTTATTGGTTATTTGGTAAAAGCCTATATGATATTCTTCATTACTATGACTACTACTGGCCATATGTAATAGTTCATGGTTAAAGGTATTATATGGATTTAAATCATTGGCTGGAAATATTTCTATAGTATTTTTATCTGGTAAATAATGTCCTGCATCTTTATTTAGTTTAAGTTTAGTTAATATATCATCTTTATATTTTATTGTCAGAGTTGATATGTTATTATAAAAGTTGGTTAATTCGTTTTCTGTTAAATTCTTTTTTAGGACATTATAAAAAGAAGATACAAAAGGACGATGAATAGCTTTTATATTATCAAATACTTCTATTTTTTGCGGGTTGTTTGTTATAATTGCTTTAGCTATTTTAACTGTTTTTGTTTCACTATTCATATGCACACTCTTTTCTTGGTAAATTTATTATATTATTTTATTATAATAAAGTTTTTATAAGCGGGTATTTATTTATGAAAAGAAATATAAAAATTATTTTGGCTTTAATTATAATATTTGCCATTATATTAACGGCTCAAGAAAACATTCCAAATATTTTCGCTTTAATAAGGGCAAATAATACTCAAGAAGTAAAAAAATTAATCTCTCAAGAAGGTTTTGATATTAATATACAAGATGCAAACG
>OJAW01001331.1_pt1 | contig 14554 bp, 7 predicted proteins | sample 1589151 | NCBI WGS metagenome assembly OJAW01 (sample SAMN03283290) | human gut metagenome | biome: human-associated habitat; material: feces | host: Homo sapiens | place: Peru | collected 2012 | reverse complement strand
AGTGTTAAGAAAAGAACTATTATAAGTAGTATGAATTATAAAAAATATAATAAGTGTATTATGTTATCAAGTATTTTATATGTGTTATTTGTGGTTATTTTATATACTATTTTAGGGTTTATTGTATTTGGTAGTATTATGTTTAGTAAAAGAGGTTTAATTTATATTTTAAATACATTTATATTTGCTATTGTGGCTTTAGCTTTATCTCTTTTGGTTAGTACTTTAGTAAATAAAAAAGAAGCAGTATCGGGTATTGTAAATGTTGTAGCTTTATCTCAAGCATTTTTATGTGGTGCTTTTATACCAGTTATGTGGCTGCCTGATAGTGTTTTAAAATTAGCCCATGTGTTTCCAGCATATTATTATATTAATTCTAATGAATTACTAACAAGTTTAGAAGTTTTAAACTTTAGTAATTTAAAACTTATTTTTATTAATATGGGCGTCATGATTTTATTTATAGTAGTATTTATTATATTAAATAATATTTTTAGTAAAAAGAAACAGGTATTAAGATGAATAGATGTAAATGGTGTAATGTAAATAATCCTTTATATGTAGAGTATCATGATAATGAATGGGGAGTACTTAATTTGGATGAAAAGTATTTATTTGAAATGTTAATATTAGAATCTTTTCAAGCAGGGCTTTCCTGGGAATGCGTTTTAAATAAAAGAGAGTTTTTTAAAGAAGCTTATGATAATTTTGATATAGAAAAGATAATTAATTATGATGATGTAAAAATAAAAAAATTAATGAATAATAAAAATATTATTAGAAATAAATTAAAGATTAAAGCAAGTATTAATAATGCTAAAGTATTTATGGATATTGAGAGTGAATTTGGTAGTTTTAAAAATTATTTACTTGGGTATTTTAAAGAATATCCAGTAAAAGAAGTTGGTAAAACTACATCTAGTATATCTGATGAATTATCAAAAGATTTATATAAAAGAGGAATGAGGTTTGTAGGATCAACAATAATTTACTCTTATCTACAAGCGATTGGACTTATAAATTCCCATGATGATTGTGATGTAAAGTTATAAAAGCTACTTGAAAAAGTAGCTTTTTCTAATTTTTTATGTTATTATTTTCCTGATGAGGTAAGAAATGTATAATGAAAATAAATTAACAAAATTAGAAGAAAAAGTTACTAAATTAAAAGCTTTGGAATTATTTGATAAAAATATATTAAATGATATAAATGGAACATTTAAGGGATTATCTAAAATACATAAATATTTATTTAATAGTATTTATGATTTTGCTGGTAATATTAGAGAAGTAAATATATCTAAAGGTAGTTTTAGATTTGCATCTTTTATTTATTTAAAAGATATTTTAAATAAAATTGATATGATGCCGGAAGATACATTTGATAAAATAATTGAAAAATATGTGGAAATGAATATTGCTCATCCTTTTCGTGAAGGCAATGGAAGAAGTATGAGAATTTGGTTAGATGTTATTTTAAAGAAAAATCTTAATAAAGTAATTGATTGGAGTAAAGTAAAAAAGGAAGAATATTTACTTGCAATGGAAAGAAGTCCAATTAAAGATACAGAAATTAAATTATTATTAAATAATGCCTTAACTGATGATATAAATAATAGACTTATTTATATGAAAGGTATTGATGCAAATTATAATTATGAAGGATATAATACTTATTCTGTAGAAGAGTTAGATAAAGAAAAATAAATAAAATATTAATTTTTTTGTAAAATTTAAGAAAACTAGTTTTCTTATTATAAAAAAAATGGTATTATTATCTTATGGTGAAGAATAAATTAAAGGAGTAATAATATGGAAAATAAAAAAATAAAAATAGTTAGTATTATATCTATAATTGCGCTTGCACTAACTCTAGTTGCTGCAACATATGCATACTTTCAAGCTCAAACAGGTGAAGGTGCTCAAACTGATATTAAAATAAATGCAAATACTGTAGATACATTTACATTTGAAACAGGTTCATCACTAAGTTTAAATATAAATCAAGATAATTTTGCAAGTGGTGCAGGAAATCAAACTGGTACAACGTTTGCAAAAGCAATGCTAACTGCAAATAATAAAACAAATACAGCAACAGAACATTATTATTTGTATTTAAATATATCAAATAATACATTTACTTATTCAATAGATAATAATACACCAGAAATTTTATTATCTATTAAAGATGGTAGTAATAATGAAATAACTACTTTAACAGGTTTAACTTATAAAACTGTAACTGATGGAAAAGGTACAAGTATATCTGGGTTTGATATAACAACTAAATCAGGATTAATAACAATATTAAATAATAGAGAAATAACAACAACAAGTTCAAAAACAGAACAATGGAATGTAACAGTAACATTTGTAAACTATAATTCTAATCAAGCTGGTAATGCAGGAAAAAGTTTTACTGCTAAGTTAATGATACAAAAAGAAAAAATACTAACATTAGCAGAGCATGTAATTTCACAATATACAGGAACCCAAGGGGAAAACAATATATATTATCATAATGGAACTATAACTGACGATGATGGTACAGTATTGGATGCTGGTGATAATTCATATAGATATGCTGGAGCAAGTGATAGTGTAAATAATTATATATGCTTGGGTTCGAATGAAGCAACATGTCCAGATGCAAATTTATTTAGAATAATAGGAGTATTTGAGGACCAAACAAAAGTAATAAGGGCAAAATCAGTTGGAAAAAAACAATGGCATACATCAAATGACAATACTTGGTCAAGTTCAAGTTTAAATACATATTTAAATGGAGAATATTTAACAAGTTTAGGAACATTAGCAGATAAAATAGCAACAACGACATGGAAAGTTGGAGGTGGAACATATGCTAATATAAGTGATGTAGTACCGGCGACAGCATATCAATATGAAGTAGGAAGTAGTGCATCAAGTACAACAGTAGATAAAAAAATAGGATTAATGTATGTAAGTGATTATGGATTTGCAGCAGACCAAAGTGGATGGACAACAAAATTAAGTTCTTATAGTAGTAATAAATCAAAAAATTGGTTATATTTAGGTTCTACAGAATGGACTATTTCCCGTTATTCCGGCAATACGAGTCATGCGTTCAGTGTGCTTAGCACTGGCCGTGTCGACAGCTATACCGTGACTAATAGCTATGCGGCGCGTCCGTCCTTCAATCTTGAGTCTTCGGTAAAATATGTAACAGGGTCAGGAAGTATGAGTGACCCTGTGCGAGTAAACTAAGTTAGAACATATTGTTTGTCTAGCGACGAAGGTGCTAGACAAACGGGGTGAAAAATTATGCTGAGGCAAGAAGGACAGCAGTAGACTAGGGTAGAAAAATGTCTGTCGCGTCTGCGGTTTGTGGAGGCGTAACAGTAGGCGTTGGCATTCAGAAATGATGTAAGTCAAATAATATAAGGAGCCCATTAAGTTAACTGTGTCTTTAGTAAGAAACATATGATAAATTTGGAGTGTGTAAATATGAAGAAGTGTTTAGTATTTATAATTATTTTAATTTCAATGGTTAATGTAAATGTTAAAGCGTTGGAAGGTAAAATAAATCCCGAATGGGAAAAGTATATGAGTTTATCTTCAGAAGAACAAAGTAAATATACTGTGATACCATCACAGTATATTTATGAGTTTGTAAGTAGAAGATATCAAAATACATTATATAATATTAATAATAATGATATTAAATTAAATAATTATAATTTTAATAACGATGGTAACATACCAAGTAAATATTCAGATGAAAATGTTGCATTGCCAAGTAAGTTTGATTTGAGTAATTATGATGGTAAAAATTATGTAAATACAATTAATAAAGACCAAAAGTCATTAGAAGTTTGTGTATCTTTTGGGGTTTTAGGTTCTGTTGAATCAAATTTGTTATATAAAGGTATAGAAAATGAAGAAGAAGTAATATCAAAATGTAATGATAGTGAAAATTCAAAATATTGTAGAATTAAAAGTGATAAAGAAATAAATGAAAAATATGCAAATGGTTTTGCTTCAACAAATGTTGAATTTTCAGAAAGAAATTTAGACTATGCTACAAGCAAACCAAATACTGCTATTTGGAGTGATAAAAATAATAAGTATACTGTTGTAGCGGAAAAATACAATCCTTATAATTTTAGATCATTAGGGGCTGCTTTTAACTCTATATCGATAGAAAAAACTTTTTCATATGGAATTATTCCTAAAAGAAGCTTAGGTATTTGGGAAAATTTTGATGAAACACATGATGAAAAAACATTAAAAGAAATATTTGATGATATTTCACAGGACTATGTAGTAACTAGTTATTATGAATACAGTTCTAAGCCACAAAAAGAAAATGATTATATAGAGTGGAGTAAAGCAATAAAAGAAGAAATAATGATGTATGGTGCTAGAGAGATTTCTGTTAATAGTGGACCATCTTCTTCTTATGCAGGTTCATGTTATTATTATGACAGTGAAAATAAAGTTCCATTATTAAATATCGATAATAATTGTGGTGTTGGAAACTATGGTGGACATTCAATGCAACTTATTGGTTGGGATGATGATTACGAGTATAATTATTGTAAGTTGGAAAAATCAACCTCGGATAAATATACTCAAGAAACTTGCGAAAATGCCGGATATAAATGGATAAGTGGTAAAGGTGCTTGGATATTAAAAAACTCTTGGGGGTCTTATGAAAAATATTTATATATATATATTGCATATGATACAAAGTATTATAGTGTTACCGGAGCGAGAACAATCGAAATGGCTGACTTTGATAATTCTTATAATGAGAAGATAAGTTTAATAGAAAGAACTATTAATAATGATACTGAACATATTTATAAGTACTACAAACCAAATAAAACTGAATATTTATCAAATATAAGCGTTATATTTAGTTCTTATTTAAACGAATATACAGTATCAATAAGTAATGATGGAATTAATTATACTGATATTGCAACAGAAATAAATGATTATGCTGGTCTTCGTTCTTTTAAACTAGACAATTATGCCTTAACTGGTAATAGTTTTTATGTTAAAATTACAAGTAATTCAAGATTAGTTATTAATAATTTCCCATCAGTTCTTACTAAAAATGAATGTAGTGTAAATGACAATTGTTCAAGTGATGCAACAATTAATACCTATTTAAAAAGTTCTTATTTAAATAAAACAACTACTAATAAAATTGAAGTAAGAACAGAAACATCTAATATAAGTTCAGGAAGTAAATTGGAATATAAAATATTTGATGAAAACAATAATGATGTAACAAGTAATTTTGTGATTGAAAATAATTATGTTGTTACAAATAATAATATTGTTAATATTAGTTTTGATGAAAGCATAAGTAATGGAAAATATACTTTAAAAACGTATTATGGTGATGTAATAGATAGTTGTACTTTTAATATATTTGATAAAAGTATGATTAACTTAAAAGTAAAAGAACCAATATTTGTTGAAGATAAGAGTGTTAATATAGATTATGAAGTTTTGGCTGATAATCCTTCAAATTATAGATGGGTAGTAAGTGATACTTCTATTGCCACAATTGATGATGGAGTATTAAACATTATTAAAGGGGGTAAAATAACAGTTACTTTAACAGTTAATACATCAGATGGTGATGCTTCAAACTCAATTGAAATGGTTATATATGATGAAAAAATAACAACACCAGAAGAGTTTATTAAAATATTAAACATAAATAATAAAAGCTATTATATTGTAAATGATTTAGATTTTACAGGAGTTGATTATGATAATGTCTATGGGACTTTTCATAGATTTGAAGGTAATTTAAATGGAGGATTTCATACAATTAGAAATGTAACTAGAAACGGAAATAGTTCTAATGGAGTTGCATTAATCGGGGGTCTTGCTGGAAATGTTAAAAATTTAATAGTCGAAGACTCAAGTTTTACAAACACTAATGGTCCAGCTGGTAGTGTTACTGCAGATTTAATGAGTGGAGGCTCCATAGAAAATGTTTATGTAAAAAATTCTATTGTTACTGGTTCAACTGAAGCTGGTGGAATTGCAGGAAAAATAAATAGCAGTGAAAAAATTAGAAATTGTGTATTTGAAGGAGAGGTAAAAGCTATATCAGAAAGTGGAGCTGCATATGCCGGAGGAATAGTTGGCTATAGTTCGTGGGGAGCAAAAATATATAATTCCTATAATAAAGGAAGTGTATATGCCAAAACAAATAGCGGTTCAATAGCTTATGCTGCCGGCATAGTAAATAGTGGTTATAGTGCTGCAACTATAAATACATCATATAACTTAGGTACAGCTTTAGCGGAGTCATCTAATGCAGATGCAGATATAAAAATGTCAGGAATATATGCTTCATCAAAAGGTAAAATCACAAATAGTTATTACTTGGAAAACTCAAATTATAATGTTGTAAATGATGGAGCCAAGACAAATGAGGAATTACTAGATAAAAATACATACGAAAACTGGGACTTTGATAATATTTGGTATATGAGTGAAAACTATCCAGTGCTTCGAGCATTTCCAGTAGATGCAACAGATATAAAACTAGATTTATTTTCAAATATCATAAATACTAATAGTGAGTATAGATATGATTTAATTATTGAACCATATGGAAATAAAGACCAAGTGGTAATAGAAAATCTAACTCCAGAATTAATAAGTATAAAAAATAATAAAATAATTACTGGAAAAAATGAAGGTAAAGCCCAAATAAAGTTAAGTATCGGGGATAAATCATTTATAAAAGAATATGATTTAGTAGATTTAATAAAGTATTCATATAATAAAGAATTTACAAATAAAGATATAGATATAAAATTTGATGTTAAATATTATAAAGAAAATTTAAGTAATGGATACATAGAATTAATATATAATGAAAACGTAATAAAGATTGATACTAATACAAAGAATGTAGATGTAAAAGTAAGTAATAATGAAACAATAAATTATAAATTAAAAGTATGTATGGATACTTGTAAAGAAATATATAGTGATGTAATAGAAATAACAAATATAGATAAAGAAAGACCAATGATAAAAAGTAGTTATAAAAATAAAGAATTATTAATAAATATAACAGATGAAATAAGTGGAATAAAACCAAGTGAATTTCTATATGGAATAAGTGATAACGATGTAAATGTACCAGAAGAAATGAAAGAATTTAATAATAATAAAATAATAAGTAATGTAACTATGAATTATAAAAATAAGTATTTGTGGATAAAAAATATATATGACGAAGCAGGAAATGGTCTATGTGATAGTGAATATTGTGTATATGATTTAGATATAAAAAGAAATAAATATAGTGTAAGTTATTATGATGAAGATAGAAAGACATTAATAAAAAAAGAAGAATATTTTGAAGATGAAAAGATAAAAGTAATAGAATATGAAAAAGAAGATAGTGATTATTATTATGAATTAAGTAGTTGGGAAGGATATCAAGAGGATTTAGTAATAACAAAAGACATAGAATTGTATGCAAAATATAACAAGATATCAAAACAAATAAAAAGTGATGAATATAAAGTAGAAAATAATTATATAAAAAATATAATGTTAAGTAACATATATAAAAAATATAGTTATAAAGACTTTATAAGTAATATAAGTCAAAAAGAAGGATTTTTAATGTATGAGAATAATAATATAATAAGTCCAGAATATATAAAAACAGGAATGATTTATAAAAATAAATATAAAGAATATAAGATAGTGTTAACAGGAGATGTAACAGGAGATGGACTTGTTAAAATGAATGATGTGATGATGATAGCAAATCATTTAATAGATAATAATACATTAAAGAATGAATATTTCTATGCAGCAGATTTAACGAATGATGATAAAGTGAAGATGAATGATTTAATGAAATTGGCTAATATAATGATAAATGGAGGCAAAGTATGAAAAAGGTGTGGGTTGTAATACTTAGTGTGATAAGTATAACGTCAGTAAAAGCAACAAATATAGGAGTAAGTATAACATGTCCAAGTACAATATATAAAGGAGATGCCATAAATTGTTCGATAAGTAGTAATGCAAGTAATGGAGCGTTATCAGGGATAAAAGGGAATTTTGAGATAACAAATGGAACATATGCATCATTTACAGCTGGAGGTAGTTGGGTAGTTTATGCGTCAAATAGTAATGGATTTGTAATAGGAAACACATCAGGAGGAATAACAGGGAATAGTATATTAGGAACATTAAAAATAACACCAACAGCAAATGTAGGAGAACAAATAAAAATAAAGTTAACAAATTTAAATGCTAGTGATACCGAATATAATGACATAGATATAGCAAATAAAGAAGCAATAGTTAAGGTTGTAGAAAAAGAAAAAAAAGATAATAATAACAATAATGGTAATTCAAATAATAATAATAAACCAAAAGAAGAGGTATATTTAGATACATTAACAGTAGAAGGATATAATGTAGGATTTACAAAGAATAAATATGTATATGATCTAGAGGTAACAGAAGATATTGAATATGTAAATATATTAGCAACATCAAAATATAACGTAAGTGGAGTAGGAAAGAAGACGTTAGATAAAGAGGTAAATGTAATAAGTATAATAGTAAGTAATGGAAATATTAAAAGAACATATACAATAAATATAAAAAAGGTAAAACCAATAACAGATAAGGTAAGTAATAATGAAGAAGAGGTAACAAAAGCATTAGAAAAGTTCAATGAAATATATATAGATGTATTGGAAAGTGAAAATCCGGTGGCTCCGAAATCAATACTAGAAAAAATATATAAAGTAGATAAGAAAATAACATATAATGTTTATAATGAAGAAAATAAATTATTATATAGCTATGTATTTAATGGAAAAGATATGGATTATATATTAGATAATATACCATTAAGAATAAAAATAGAAAAAGAAAATATAGAGTTTGTATATAAGAGTTATTTTCCAAATAATACAATAATAAATTTATATAATTATAAAACGAGTGGAAAATTATATAAAATAAATAGTGAAAATACTTTGGAATTAATAGATAGTAATCTAAAATATACAGATGGAAGTGTAGCAATAAAAGTAGAAAAAGGAGATAAATATACAATAACTATAAAAGAAGATAAAAAAGATAATGATGAAGTTGTTGTAAACAAAACAAATCCATTAATAATACCTTTGATGATTCTTCTTATACTAGTTAGTTTAGAATTTAGTTATTATGTTATTTATAGATATATTAAACTAAAAAGAATAGTTAATGATATAGATAAAAAAGAAAATTAAAAGAGAAAACGTTATGTCGTGCAATACACGATATGACTTTTTTTAACTCCCAAAAACCTTCTAGACAGTCATTTTTATGTAAAAATCATCAATTTTTAATAGAAATTTAACCTCTTCGACAAAATACAACAAATATCTTAAGACAAATGTGCTAGGATAGAACTTGTTTGTTTCAGGGGAGGTGATTTTCATGACAGAAACAAAAGAGTTTATCTGGCTAACCAGTGATCTCGTATTTAAGCATATATTTAGCAATAAAAGGATTATTAAAGACTTTTATTACTCATATTTAAAATACATTAACTCAGATTTAACTATTTCAAACATCAGAGTTACTAAACAAAAATATATTCAGAACAATAACATAAAATTACATGATTATTACTTGGATATAGTTATAGTATTATCTGATGGAGAACTAGTAAATATTGAAATGTATAACAACTTCGGTGAAACTGAATGTAAAAAGAGTCTCGCATATGCATCTTATATTTATTCTCATCAGCTTAGAAAAAATAATCCTTATAAAAGATTAAAAAAAGTAACTAGCTTCAATATTATGAATGGTAATTATAAATTAAGTAATAACGAAATTATAAATAAGTACGAATTAATAAATGTTATAAGCCATGAAAAAATATTAAATGAAAGCATAGAAATGTTGCTAATAAGACTTGACATTTTAGATAAAATATCTTATTCTAAAAGTGAAGAGAGATTTATAAGATGGTGCAGATTGATAAATGCCAAGACACGTGAAGAGATAATGGAAATAGCCAAAGGAGATGAATTGATGATGAGCACGGTTGAAATGGTAGATAGCTTTATAAATGACCCAGAAGTGATAAGTATATTTCATGATGACTCATGGAAAGTAGTTTCAGCAGAGCAACGAGGAAAAGACAAAGGACTTAAAGAAGGACTTTTAAAAACAGCAAAAAATATGCTTTTAAAAAATTATACACCAAAGGAAATCAGTGAAATAACAAACTTATCGATTTCTGAAATTAAAAAATTGAAAGTTAACCAATAACTAAATGAAGATAGCGTTTAAAAAAACGTTATCTTTTTTCTTTAATTTGTATGTAGTTTGTGATAAAATAATTACTAGGGAGTAGATTATGCATATACCACTAAAAGTAACAACAGATTATACTTTATTAAAAAGCTTAATTAAGATACCTGACTTAATTAGTTTTTTACGTGAAAAAAACATTACTGCTTGTGGTATCTGTGATGAAAACTTATATGGAGTATTAGATTTCTATTTTAGTTGTAAGAAGAATAATATTAAACCAATTATTGGTTTAAATGTTAAATTAGATAACTTAGATATTTATCTATATGCTATAAATTATGATGGCTTTAAGAATTTACTTAAGATACATACTAAAAAAGAAAAAAATGAACTAAAAATTGATGATATTTTAAAATATGAAGAAAACATTTTAGTAGTAATACCATATGAAAGTAAAGAATTATTTCCTAAGTTAAGTGGAGTAAATAAATTATATATTAGTTATAAAAATACATATGAAAAAATAAATAGTTTAGTTTTAACTAAAAATGTTTTATATATAAATGATTTAAGGGTTATAAAAAAAGAAGATGTAAATTATTTAAAATACCTAGATAAATTAAGAAAAGATAATGTAGAATTAAATACTGATTGTTTTTATAATAGTGAAGTCTTAGATACTGGTTTACTTAATGAAGTAATAGATATGATTGATGTAGAAATACCTTTAAATAAGAGATATATTCCCAAGTATAGTGATAATTCATATGAAGTGCTTAAAAATTTATGTATAAAAGGATTAAATAAAAGATTAAATGGAAATGTAAATAAAGTTTATGCTGATAGATTAAAATATGAACTTGATGTTATAAACAAAATGGGTTTTGTAGATTATTTTTTAATAGTTTATGATTATGTTTTATATGCTAAAAAGAATAATATTTTAGTGGGTCCAGGAAGAGGTTCTGCAGCAGGTTCTTTAGTTAGTTATTCTATTGGTATAACTGAAATTGACCCACTTAAATTTGGTTTAATGTTTGAAAGATTTTTAAATCCTGAACGAGTTACGATGCCTGATATAGATATAGATTTTGATGCTTATAAAAGAGAAGAAGTAATAGGTTATGTAAGAAAAAAATATGGTTTTAATAGAGTTGCTTTAGGATTAACTTTTACAACCTTAAAAAGTAAATTAGTTTTAAGGGAACTAGGTAAAATATTTAATATTAGCAATAATTTATTAGATAATTTTATTAAGAATATAAATGGAAATGTTAGTTTAAAAGATAATCTAAATAATGAAAACATAAAAAAATTTATTAATAATTATAAAGAAATAAAAGAATTATATATTGTTGCTATACATCTAGAAGGTTTAAAGAAAAACACTTCAACTCATGCTGCGGGAGTTATTATTTGTAGTGAAGATTTAGATGATTTAATACCAGTACATTATGATAACAATACTTTAGTAACTGGTTCTACTATGGAGTTTTTAGAAGCAATTGGACTTTTAAAAATGGACTTTTTAGCAGTTAAAAATCTAAGTACTATAGCTAATATTTTAGAGAAAATAGGGCCTGATAAATTAAAAAATATTTCTTTAGAAGAAAAGGACGTTTATAAACTATTTTCTAGTGGTAAAACAGATGGAATATTTCAATTTGAAACACCATTATTAAAAAGTTTAACAATGGATTTAAAACCAACTTGTTTTAATGATTTGGTAGCACTTTTAGCTTTAGGAAGACCTGGAACTTTGGACATGGCAAAAAGTTTTATTAGAAGAAAAAATCATCAAGAAAAAGTAGATTATATTGATGAAACTCTAGAAGGTATTTTAAAAAGTACATATGGAATTATTTTATATCAAGAACAAATTATGGCTATATTAAGGTTAGTAGGAGGCTATACTCTTGCAGAAGCTGACTTAGTAAGAAGAGCTATATCTAAAAAGAAAGAAAATGTAATAAAAAACGAAGAAGAAAAGTTTATAAATAAAGCAAAAAATAATGGTTATAATGAGGTTGTTGCTAGAAAAATATATAGTTTTATAAATAAATTTGCAAGTTTTGGTTTTAATAAATCTCATTCTGTTGCTTATGCTCACATTGCATATGAAATGGCTTATTTAAAGGTTAAATATCCTGAATATTTTATTATAGAAATGATTAATAATAAAGATAGTGATAAGATAAATAGTCTAGTAAGTTTTCTAAAAAATAAAGGTTTTAAAATATTTAAACCAGATATAAATATAAGTAAGGATAAGTATTTTGTTAGTGATAATACCTTAATTATGCCTTTTAGTGATATAAAAGGTATTAGTAAAGATTTAGCAAGTAAGATAGCTGGTGCCCGTGGTAATGGATATAGTGATGTATTTGAATTTTTGGATATTACAAAAGATTTTATAAATGAAGATATATTTAAAATACTAGTTAAAAGTGGTGTGTTTGATAGTTTTAATGTAAATAGACATACATTAATAGAAAATATTGATGTAATATTTAACTATGTTAATTTAAGCGATGGAAGTAGTTTAATAGAAAAGCCATTATTAGTTGAAGTAAGTGAATATAGTGATAATGAACTTAGACAAATGGAGTATGATTTATTTGGGTATTTTATCAGTAATCATCCATCAAGTAAGTATAAAAATGTTGTTAAGTTAGATAATTTAGAAAAATATTTATTTAAAACTATTAAATGTGTCGTGTTAATAGAAAGAATAAAGATGATTAAAACAAAAAAGAATGAAGATATGGCCTTTTTTAGTGCTAGTGATGAAGTAAGTAAAGGTAATTTTACGGTATTTCCCAAAAATATTGATGTAATAAAGAATTTACATGAACATGATTTAGTAGAAGTAACGGGATTAGTATCAAAAAGATTTGACAAAGTAAGTATAATAGTAAATAATATAAGTAAGGTGGTTTAAAAATGAGCGAAGAAGTAAGTAGATTTTTTAAAAGTATTTCTTTTAGTGATGAAAATTTTAATGATTGTATATTAGATAGAGTAGTTTTAAAAAAAGGTGAGAATAAATTTTTAGTGTATTTAAAAAATAAGGATGTTTTACCAGTTGGTAGTGTCAATAGATTATTTTTGTGTGCTATGAATGGTATAAATGGAGAAAAAAGTGTTGAAGTAAATTTACGCTATGATAATATAGATAATAATGATGTAATAAATTATTTAAACTATTTAATTGATGATATTATAATAAAAAGACCATCTTTAATAAGTATTAAAAAAAGTAATATTGAAGTATTAAATAGTACAATATATTTTCATGTTTTAAATGATTTTGAAAAGAGTGATTTATTACATGAATCAAAAGATATATTACAAAAGCTAGAAAGATATGGCTTAGGTAATTTTAATATAGAAGTAAGTATTAGTGAAGATGAAAGAAAGAGTTTACAAGAAGAAATAGAACAAGAAAAATTAAGTGTTTCATCTAAAAAAGAGGAAGAAAGTCCAGTTATAATGGGAGTACATAAAGATGGAGATGTTATAAAACTTAATAATATTTTAGGTGAAGTTAAAAATATTATTGTGGAAGTTTATATTTTTGCTAAAGAAGTTAGTGAAAGACAAGGTAAAAAAGGCCCAGTATTTATCATGAGTTTAAAAGTAAGTGATAAAACAGATAGTTATCCATTAAAAATAGTTAGATTTAATGAAGAAGAATTTACTCATTTAAATAAAAAATTAAATGTTGGTTCATGGTATAGAATTCATGGGCATATGGAAATGGATGAATATTTACACCAAATGGTTATTAATGCTAGAAACATTGAAATTATTCCATCAAAAGATGTAAGTGTTAAAGATGAATGTGAAGAAAAAAGAGTAGAACTTCATGCTCACACTATGATGAGTATGATGGATGGAGTTGTTCCAACTGCAACACTTGCTAAATTTGCTATGAAACTTGGTCATAAAGCTGTTGCTGTAACAGACCATAATTCTCTGCAAGCTTATCCAGATATATTTAATGCTTTACAAAAGATGAATAAAGGAAAAGAAGATGCTGATAAATTCAAAGCTTTGTATGGAGCTGAACTTAATGTTGTAGATGTAGAATCTAATATTGTGTTTAAAAATAAGGAGTATCCTTTATTTGACCAAGAATATGTTGTTTATGATACTGAAACGACTGGTTTAAATAGTGGAATTGACCAAATGATAGAAATCGGGGCTGTAAAGGTTAAAAATGATGAGATTATTGATAGAT
>OJAW01001329.1_pt1 | contig 14558 bp, 12 predicted proteins | sample 1589151 | NCBI WGS metagenome assembly OJAW01 (sample SAMN03283290) | human gut metagenome | biome: human-associated habitat; material: feces | host: Homo sapiens | place: Peru | collected 2012 | reverse complement strand
GCTTATCAACGATAATTGCCTTTACTTTGCTTTCAATTTCTGACATAATTGTAACTTTTAAAATGTTTATAAATCAATTTCTAATTAAAAATCTGGGTGCAAAGGAACACTTTTTTTTTGATATAAACAAATATTTTAGCAAAAAAAGTACTTTTCTGTGCACAAATACCCCTAAGTTGTGCATACTTTTTGCCTTTTTTGCCTTTTTTGTTGGTGATTTGAGATTATTTTGTTACTTTTGTACTGTATTTAATCAAACGTAATAAACTGTATTTAATCAAACATAATAAACAGCATGACATTTACAGAAAACGCGAATAAGATATTTAATCAGGCGATAGCCGATTATCATATCAAAGACAACATTGATACTCCTATCAATAATCCTTTCGCTGAGGGTACCATCGAGAATCGTCTCTACCTCAAATGTTGGATTGATACCGTGCAGTGGCACTTCGAGGATATCATCCGTGATCCGCAGATTGACCCTGCCGAAGCACTCGTATTGAAACGCCGAATCGACAAGAGTAATCAGGATCGCACAGACCTCGTGGAGCAGATTGACTCTTACTTCCGTGAGGTTTACAAAGACGTGAAGGTGCAGGATGATGCACGCATCAACACCGAGAGTCCGGCATGGGCAGTAGACCGCCTGAGCATCCTCGCCCTCAAGATTTATCACATGAAGGAGCAGGTAGACCGTCCTGAGGCTTCTGCTGAGCACAAGGCCAAGTGCCAGGCTAAGCTCAACGTGCTGCTCGAACAGCAGGTAGACCTTTCTACAGCCATCGACCAGCTCCTGGAAGATATCGAGGCGGGAAGAAAGTACATGAAGGTATATCGCCAGATGAAGATGTACAACGACCCTTCTACCAATCCGGTTCTCTACAACCAGAAATAAAACAGGAGGAGGATGGGGGAGAGCTATTTCTCCCCATTCCCACCTTATTATATATATAAAGAAGAAAAAACAAATGAAGACAGAGCATATACTTGTTATAAGATTCTCGGCCATGGGCGATGTTGCCATGACCGTACCTGTGATATATTCGCTGGCCAGACAATATCCACATGTCAGGATAACAGTGCTCAGTCGTCCATTCGCCCGCTCATTCTTCGAAGACCTCGCCCCTAACGTAGGCTTCATGGAGGCAGACATCAAGGGCGAATACAAAGGCGTAACGGGCTTGAATGCATTGTATCGCCGACTCATCGCCAAGCAGTTCACGGCGATAGCCGACCTGCATAGCGTATTGCGCTCCAGCTATCTGCGCATGCGTTTCAATCTAGCCAATTTCAAGGTGGCACACATCGACAAGCATCGCAGCGGCAAGCGCAAGCTGGTAGCATCTTCCGGCAAGAAACTGCAGCAGCTGCCTAGCTCCTTCCAGAATTATGCAGATGTTTTTGCACAGTTAGGCTATCCCGTCAAGATGGAATTCACATCCATCTTCGGCGAAGGAAAAGGCAATCTCGCCAGCCTGCCACAAGAAGTTTTCAGAGCTGGCGACAGCGTTATCAATCTGGAAAACAAGCACATAACCGAACCTTGGATAGGCATCGCTCCGTTTGCTGCCCACGAAGGCAAGATTTATCCCGTACAGCTGATGGAAAAAGTTATCCAGCAACTTATCCACAATCATCCCCACTGCCATATCTTCCTCTTCGGAGGAGGCAAAAACGAGACTCCGGTCATGGATAAATGGGCAGAAGACTATAAGCAGGTAGTGAATGCTTCCTCCCATCTGGGCGGTCTGCAGCAGGAACTCATCCTGATGAGCCATCTCCACGTCATGCTGAGCATGGATAGTGCCAATATGCATCTGGCTTCGCTCGTCAATACTCCTGTCGTTAGCGTCTGGGGAGCCACTCATCCTTACGCTGGCTTCATGGGATGGCATCAGAGCCCCGACAATGCCGTTCAGCTCGACCTGCCTTGCCGTCCTTGCAGCATCTACGGCAACAAGCCATGCATGCGCGGCGACTTTGCCTGCATGAAGAATATATCTCCCGAACTGATTATCGAAAAAATTGAAAACGTATTCAAGCAGAAATCCTGACCGGTTTCTGCTTTTTTGTTTATACACGAAAAACCGTTGATAAGTGTACGGAAAACCCTATTCATAACTTTTTAATAACTTCGTAAATATCCACAGCCCCCATGTCATGAATGTGAAAATAGGGATATCCACAGGGTTATTAATAAGTTTTTAGAAACTTTTTCGCACTTTTTGAGCGGAAAAAGATATAAACTTATTAACTTTGCAGCGAATTGGGGAAATGTTGATAAAACGGTTAAGACATTAAGAGCCAGGAAAAAGATTTCCATGACCCGTGCTCATAACTGACAGGAAGACTTGGATAACGGAAACAGCAAATATCCGGGCTGTTTTTTATCCACTTATCCACGTCATATCATCATCCTAATAATTCTTTTTAAAAAATTAGAAATAAAGAAATATAAATATGAATGTTATGGTGAAAAAAGAATGGATTGAGAAAGGATACGTTGACGAACCCGTTGACGAAGCCTTAGACTTGAAAGCTGAAATCAAGAAGCTCTGTAAGGAGAAGGATGCCATCATCCTGGCGCACTACTATACCGTAGGCGAGATTCAGGACATTGCCGACTTCGTGGGCGATTCCCTGGCGCTGGCACGCAAGGCTGCCGAGACCGATGCCAAGGTGATGGTGATGTGTGGTGTTCATTTCATGGCTGAGACCTGCAAGCTCCTGAGCCCTGACAAGACCGTGCTCTGCCCAGACCTCAATGCCGGCTGCTCGCTTGCCGACAGCTGCAAGGCTGAGGATTTGAAGAAGTACAAGGAGGAGCATCCTGGATATAAGGTGGTGAGCTATGTCAACACTACCGCTGCCGTGAAGGCGCTGACCGATTGTGTGGTGACCAGCGGCAATGCCAAGAAGGTGATTGATGCCTTCCCGCAGGACGAGAAGATCATCTTCGGTCCTGATTACAACCTGGGCAACTATATCAACAGCGTGACGGGCAGGAACATGTTGCTCTGGAATGGTGGCTGCCATGTGCATGAGAAGTTCTCTGTAGAGGCTATCATCCAGTTGAAGCAGGAGCATCCTGATGCCGTCGTGATGGCCCACCTGGAGTGCAAGGCGCCTGTGCTTGCCGTAGCCGATGTGAAGGGTTCTACAGCCACCATGCTGCATTATGCCCAGGAGCATCCGGAAATCAAGGAGTATATCATCGCCACAGAGGCTGGTATCCTGCATGAGCTGGAGCGCAACTGTCCTTCCGTTGTCTTCTATCCTGTTCCGCCGGAGGTTAGCGAGGGTGGAGTAGGCTGCAGCTGCAATGAGTGCGAATATATGAAGATGAACTCATTGAAGAAGATCTACAATAGCCTGAAGTTCGGCTGGCCTACGGTAGAAGTGGCTCCGGAAATAGCCAAGGATGCCGTCAAGCCTATCGAGAAGATGCTTTCCCTCTCATAAGACCCGGAAGTTCCGTTCCGTGAATGATCTGCATTTTTGGAACGGAACTCTTTAACCATTAGATAAACAACAAAACAACTTAGGTATGAATGCAAGATTAATCACTCCAATCCTGGCTTTATGCTGCCTGCCTTTGTCGGCGAAAGTATATACCGTACAATCATTATTGGGCGATATGGTTGTTAACATCCATGTGGATAAGTCGATAACCTGGGATATCACCAAGGGGAAAACCCAGGTTCTGAAACCTTCCGCTATCTCCTTACAGACTGATAGACAGATCTTTGGCGTCAATCCGAAGGTGCGCAAGGCTACCGTTCATAATTATAAGAACGATGATACGGGCGGCTATCAGCAGCTGCTCCTTTCCTGCAACGGATATGATGTGGAATTCCGCGTTTTCCTGAATGCTGCAGCCTATCGCATCATCCCTAAGAAGACAATCAATAAGGTGGTGAATGAAACTTCCGAATATCGCTTTGCCGGCGACTATCAGAGTTTCGTACCTTATGTGAATGATAACCGTGAAGGAGAGCGCTGGTGCTATTCCTTCGAGTCCTATTACGATGAGGCTCCGCTGTCCAGAATGTATCAGGATTCCCTCGCCATCACGCCTCTCGCCGTCTGTCTGCCTGAAGGAAAGAAGGCCGTGGTCATGGAGGCTGATGTGGAAAACTATCCGGGCATGTATCTCCTGAAGGGTGCGTCTTCTTCAGAACATTCGCTGCAGGCTGCCTTCCCTCCTTATCCTTTAAAGGAGAAGATAGGTGGATACAACCGCCTGAACCTGGTTCCTACAGAGCGTGCCGGCTATATCGCAGAAAAGGTAACCCGTCTGCCTTGGCGCATCGTGCTCGTAACCGATGAAGACAAACAGCTGGTAGGCAATGATATTGCCCGACAGCTGGGACCTCAGTGCAGAATCAAGGATACATCGTGGATAAAGCCGGGAAAAGTGGCTTGGGACTGGTGGAACAACACCAATATCACAGGCGTGGATTTCCGTGCCGGCATCAATACCGATACCTATAAGTATTTTGTGGATTTTGCCCGCAAGAACGGCTTGGAATATATCATCATCGATGAAGGCTGGAGCGATCCGGAAGACCTGCTCATCTTCTCCGACAAGATGGATATGGCGGGCATCATCAACTATGCCAAGCAGAATGGGGTAGGAGTGATTCTCTGGTCTTCATGGCGCAATCTCATCCAGCACGGTCATGAGAAGATGGAAGAAATCATGAAGCATTACGGCGATATGGGCGTCAAGGGATTCAAGGTTGATTTCTTTGACCGTGACGACCAGAAGGCTATCAATTCCGTATACGAGGTGGCTGAATGTGCTGCCAGACATCATCTTCTGCTCGACCTTCATGGCATGCGTCCGTTTGGCGTACAGTTTGCCTATCCCAACATCGTGAATTTCGAGGGCGTGAAGGGTTTGGAGAATTCCAAGTGGGAGCCTCGTGTGGGCGATGGTCCTCTGCACGACCAGCCTCGCTATGACGTGACGATTCCATATCTCCGTGCCCTGCCGGGCAGTTTCGACTATACGCCTGGAGCCATGGTGAATGCCGTCCGTTCGCAGTTCTTCGGCAACAACGACCATCCGATGAGCCAGGGCACCAGAGTGCATCAGATGGCGATGTATACCATCTTTGATGCTCCTTTGCAGATGCTTGCCGACAGTCCTACGAAGTATATGCAGAATCAGGAGTGTACCGATTTCATAGCCCAGATACCGACGGTTTATGACCAGATGGTGCCATTGGATGGCAAACTGGGCGAATACGTGGTTGTAGCCAAGAGAAAGGGCAGCAGATGGTATATTGCAGCGATGAACAACTGGCAGGCCCGTGACCTCACCATCGACCTCTCTCCATTGCTGAAGCTGAACGGAAAGACCAACCGTCCTGAAAAGCTGAGCGGCAAGGCGAACATCTTTGCCGACGGCATCAATGCCGACCGTGAAGCCACTGATTATAAGCATACTTACCAGCAGATCAGTGCCGGCGATAAGCTTCAGATACATCTGGCTCCAGCAGGTGGCTGGACAGCCATCGTAGAGTAGAACTCTCATAAAGAAAGGGTCTATACGCCACCCGTTCATAGTGGCATATAGACCCTTTTTCTATTGTTTTGCCCCACACGCCCTGGGCTAGGAGCTTTTGGGCCTTCAGCCCGGAAGGCAAACATGAGACCAAAACTGAAACAGCACAACGATTGCTGGCAATGGGACTTTCTGCCGAACAGGTTGCCAAAGCTACCCAGCTGTCTTTGGAAATCATTAAGAATCTGAGCAATTCATAAAAAACAGAAAGCGGAGATGTGATAACAAATATCACCATATAATCAAGGGTCTATACGCCACCCGTTCATCGTGGCATATAGACCCTTTTTTCTATTGTTTCGCCGGATTGTATCATTAGGCTAAGTGCTCCAAAATTGGTATTTGTAGACAACGCTCAATCTTAGCCAGTGTTTCGAGCGACAGATTCTCTTGTCCTTTGAGAATCTTGGACACATATTGCTGACTGCACCCCATGAGTTCAGACAAATGCTTCTGTGTCATTCCTAATTCTTCCATTTTATCGAGCATTATCATAGCAATATGCTGAGAATAGCGAAGCCATGACTTGTTAGCCATGCGCCATTCTGCATTCTTACGCCATTTTGATGGTGAAGAAGACTGATGCTCCTTTAGTTTGGAAACTATTTCATTAGCAGTTCTCATAATAACCTCCTTTCTACTTTATATAATTTCGTTCAAGAAGTCCATGAAGGAGTCCTTGTCGGCAATATCATTGTTAAGCAGGAAACGCCTCACTTTTTCCATTCTGGCAAGTTCTACTAAAGTATGTTCACGCTCCTGCATGGTACGGGTCAACTTGATTGCTCCACCTGTGATGATGTAAATACCAGGTTCGAGCTTGATAGCATAAATTCTAAGCCAAGAAGCATGACGAGGTGTATTCCGAAGGCGTGCCTTTTCCTTACCCAAAAGCATTTCTGAAGTACGGCTGTTTTCCAGTGGACGGAAAATCTTGTCAAGGTCTGCATCTGGAGATATATCCATGATGAGACATTGCAAGCGTTCACTATCTTCTATTGTATCATAAATAGCTTGGTTGACATCTGTAATTTTGAAGTAGGATGCTAAATCGTCAGTATTCTGCTTAAAAAAGTTGCGTAACCATGCGACATCGTTCCATTGTCCAAGTATTGAATCTAGAACGTTGTCAAGGCAATCGTCATATCTGACAGCCCAAAGATGTTCGTTTTCTGTAATAAGATCGAATCTCATAATCGTACTAATTTACAATGCGAAGATACAACAAAAAAATGAATTATACAACTTATAGGTTGATTATTTAAGAATATTTAAAGAAGAAATTTGGGCTTAGAAGAGATTGAGTGAAAATGGATAATCTGATTGGCATATCTTTCCCTTCGGCCGGTGACCGTTGGTTCAGGACACGAAGTCCTGCCGTGGTACGCTTTCAAGAAGAGGCGTGGCAGGAACTGTTGCTGCAAAATTACTAATTTCATTCCAAAATGCCAACTTTTTGTTTAAGAATATGCATTCCAAATATGATATTTAACATTGTGTAACGGAATTTCGGTGCACGCATATTCCGTTAGAATTATATAATGTGGAATATAATGAATCCTTCGATATCCCTGATTCATAAAAAAGGTCTATACGCCACGATGAAGAGTGGCATATAGACCTTTTTGGGGGATGTTATGGTTTTGGAGTATAATACTCCACGGTGGTATTTGTTGCGTCTTTCTTCCAGATGGCAGGAAGATATTTTGAATTATTTGCCAACTCATTATAGGCAGCCTCATCTAGTACTATTAGTGTGCGTGTAATTCCATCATTTGTTCCTGCACCAACCAACCAATAAAGACAGCAATCTGAATTTTTTAAAATTTGGTCGCTTGGTGCCAACATTGTGACAGATGACAATTTCTCACAATTCTGGAACATATAGGCATAGCATTGTATTGCTAACGTTGTGGCAGGCAATTCTGGAGCAGATTCTAGAGATTTACATCCCTGGAACATACCCTGATAGCAACCTGAGAATAATTGCGTAGCACGCAATTCTGGCGCTGTTTTAAGACTTGTACAACCTGCGAACATAAAAGAATAGCAAGCTTCAGCCAAAGTCTCAGCAGGCAAATCTGGGGCAGAGGTTAATTGTGTGCAATCTTCAAACAAATGGCGGAATCTAGCAGACTCTGTTGCAACATCTTTATAGTTAGTATAGTCCAACAATGTGCGAATATCGCCTTTGCATGCCACATTTACATCAGTTTTACCGAAAGAAATTTGAGAATATCCACTGTTCTGTTTTGATGTGCCCTCCAGATTGTTCTTACCACGCAGGCTGAGAGTACCTTTACTACCACCGAAGGTAACAGCTTCGCCTGTCACAACTTTTTTCCATGTACCATTATTCACAGAATACTCAAGTCCTGGGATTTCGTAGCTGTCTTTGGCGCTCATTATAAACGTTTGTTCCTCGTCTGCCGTAAAGGTGAGGTATGGGGTATTATCTGTTTCTGCTTTACCACCAGTAATTTCACCCGTAGTCCATTCTTTCACGGTAATGCCGGAAACAGATACCTTGTTCTTACCTACTTTGAGCTGATAGGTATAGCTATTGCCGGCTGTGAGAGCAGGGATGCCGGTGAGCTTTTCTGTTGTTGTTTTGCTTTCTCCTTCTGCCACATCAAGAGAGATGAAGGTCTCGGAGTTTTGGGCTTCGCATGGCTTGATAAGGGCATAAAACTTATTATCGCTGTGCTTATACGCTTTTATACCACAGACGCTGAGGCTATTTACTGTAGCTCCGGCATACTGGTCGTTGAAGCCATCAATCTCTACTACCACTCTCGCCATTTTGCGCTCCATGGTGAGAGTAAGTTTATTATTGTTGTCTTTGGTATTGGTTTGCTTACCGCTATACGACATGAAGTCGTTGGCAGCAAGCGAAGTCTCATCTTTATATTCCTTAGGCAGGGTGATGTTGTCGAGGTTGCCATCGAACGAAGCAGGGTAGTAGGCGGTGAAATTCATCTCATTGCTTTCCCATTTCAGGAACTTGCTGCCTTGCGGCTGCCATTCTGTGCCTACGAGCTGATAGTTCACGGCATCCTGGCCATCAGCCTGGACGCTTATCAAATCACCTTCTTTAAACTTCTTCTGCGCTTCGGCATCACCCAGCGGATTGCTGCGGGTGAAGCCATTGGCAGATGCTTTACCTACCTCCGCAGTGATGCGCACAGCGTTAGGGTCGCTGTGGAACGCAGAGAGGAGGTCTTCTGACTCGGAGCAGGCTGACAGCGCCAGAATGGCTGCTGCGAGCCCCATCATTCGTTTCATTATTTTCATTGTTCTCATATTATTATTGTTTATAAAGCTTTTGCCCTTACAGGGCGCATAGCTGATTGCGATGTATACCCAGGGTGTTGCCCTGGGCTAGGAGCTTCTGGGCTTTCAGCCCGTGTGGGGTCAATCTATATCATATTTTATATATGGTATTTACCCTGATAATGTCTTTTCGATTTCATCGGTGCACCATGGAAGGCACCGCCACCGATGCCTCTGCTGCCACCACGATAACTGTCGTGGAAGCTGGCGCCACCGCAGTATTCACTCCAGCGTGCTCTGATTCTGTCCACATAGTCGGCAGTCTCCGTACCACGCATGAAACCATATTTCACAACCGGATCACGGTAATAAGCCGGCTGTGCCAGGCGCAGGACATATTCTCTTACGTGTCCCCAGTTATAAGGATTGCCACCATGCTTTCTGGTCAGGTTCATCGCATCACGGATATGATGGAAACCGCCATTGTATGCAGCCAGGGCGAAGAGAACTCGCTGTGTAGGATCTCCGATGTCAGAGAAATGGCCCTGCAACTCAGCCATATACTTGGCTGCTGCTGCCACATTCGATTCGGCATCATGTATCGCACTCATCGGCAATCCCAGATGGTCTGCCGTAGAAGGCATGATCTGCATCAGTCCGCATGCACCTGCCCATGACTTTGCATTCGGGTCGAAGCAACTTTCCTGATAACACTGTGCCGCCATCAGGCGCCAGTCCATTCTTGCCGTACCGCTGTATCGCTGGAAGAGATGGTCGTAACGGGAGATGACGCCCTTGGAACGGTTCAGGAACGGAGAATAGACATGTCGGGTAACGCTGGCAGAAGAGAGCAGCCAGTTTTCCTCCTTCTTCGTCTCGGCTATCATCTTTGGCTTGAACCAGCCGTTCAGTGTATCGGCAAGACTCTTGTTGCCGCCTACCACAGCCCACTGCGTGCGGGTACTATCAGGTGTCACACCACAGAAGAGCAGGTCGCCCTTGGTCTGTTTCCGGGATAGGGGAACGGCGATGATGTCACCTTCTCCCTTGGTCAGCTTCTGGATCATCTCGGTGGTATCCTTACATTCCTCCACGCGCAGCGACACACCAATCTGCTGGGCAAACTTCTCACAAAGGAGATATTGCAGACCCATGCCGTGGTTGTGATAATCATAATAGGTGGTAGGACCGTTCACGGTGAGCATGATGAGCTCGCCATTCTCCTGGATATCTTCCAGCGAGAAACCCCGCTGCCGGTTGCCCTTTCCGTTGGCATCATCCAACCCATCTCCGTCGGCGTTTCCATCTTCTTCAGAACCGTCGATGCCATCCACTTCGCCCACGGGAGTACCCCATGGCGTAAGCTCCTGCTGCGGTTTCTTATCAGCGCAACTTGAGAGCAAAAACAGTGAATATAATGCGTATAAATATAACTTTTTTCTCATTGCGACTGCAAAAGTACGAAATTTTTAAATATAAGTGCTAAATTATTTGCATATTCTAACAATTTTATGTACTTTTGCAATGTTTTTCAGACAAAATATAGAAATATGTTACGAATAGCAGTACAAAGTAAGGGTCGTTTGTTCGACGACACAATGAATCTTTTAGCAGAGGCGGACATCAAGGTCAGCGCCTCAAAGCGCACCCTCTTGGTGCAGGCAAGTAATTTTCCTCTCGAAGTGCTTTACCTTCGCGATGACGATATCCCTCAGAGCGTTGCCTCTGGCGTAGCCGACATCGGTATCGTAGGTGAGAACGAGTTCGTGGAGCGCGGTGAGAATGCCCAGATCATCGACCGATTGGGCTTCAGCAAGTGCCGCCTGAGTCTTGCCATCCCTAAGAAGATTGATTATCCGGGATTGCAGTGGTTCAATGGCAAAAAGATTGCCACCTCATACCCTAACATCCTTCGCAATTTCATGAAGAAGAACAATATCAATGCCGACATCCACGTCATTACAGGTTCTGTGGAAATCAGTCCGGGCATCGGTCTGGCAGATGGTATCTTTGATATCGTCAGTTCCGGTTCTACGCTGGTAAGCAACAATCTTGCCGAGGTAGAGGTTGTGATGAAGAGCGAGGCTTTGCTCATTGGCAACTGGAATATGGATGAGGAGAAGCATCAGATTCTGAACGAGATGCTGTTCCGCTTCGAGGCTGTGCGTTCTGCCCAGGACAAGAAGTACGTGATGATGAATGCGCCTAAGTCAAAGGTAGAGGAGATTACCCAGGTATTGCCGGGTATCAAGAGTCCTACCATCATCCCATTGGCTGACGACGAGTGGTGTTCTATCCATACCGTACTCGATGAGAAGCGTTTCTGGGAAATCATCGGTAAGTTGAAGGAACTCGGTGCACAGGGCATCCTGGTAACACCAATTGAGAAAATGATATTGTAACTTGTTTACTTTGAACTTTGAACATTGAACTTTAAACATTGAACTTTGAACATTGAACATTGAACTTGGAGCTTTGAACTTTATGATTACCATGACAGCATATCATAAAGTTCAAAGTTCAAAGTTCAATGTTCAAAGGAAAAAAAGTTCAAAGATTAAAGTTAAAAGTTAAATGGATGAAGAGTTAACAGGATACAAACAGGGGTGGATGGCGAAGCTGGTTGCCTGGCAGAAGGAGCATATCTCCGACAAGCAGATGACCTTGATTCTCGCCTTCCTCATTGGTCTGCTCGCTTCGGTGGCAGGCTTCTTCTTGCATGCCATCGTACATGAGATACAGTTTTTGCTCACTTCCGGGTTCGAGCAGGGCACTTACAATCTGCTCTTCCTGCTGTTCCCTATCGTGGGTATCTATCTCACATCGCTATTTATCAAATATGTGGTGCGCGATAATATCTCGCATGGTATTACGAGAGTGCTTTATGCCATCTCTACCAAGAATTCCCGACTTAAGGGACATAATTGCTGGTCGTCAGTGGTAGCATCAGGCATTACCATCGGTTTCGGTGGTTCCGTGGGAGCTGAGGCACCTATCGTGCTCACCGGTTCTGCCATCGGTTCCAACCTGGGCCAGATATTCCGGATGGACAAGAAGACGATGATGCTTCTGGTGGGATGTGGAGCCAGCGCCGCCATTGCTGGCGTGTTCAAGGCGCCGATAGCCGGACTGGTGTTCACCCTCGAGGTGCTGATGGTAGATTTGAGCATGGCATCGCTCCTGCCAATCCTGATTTCGTGCGTTACGGCTACCTGTTTCACCTATATCTTCAGTGGTGACAGCTCGCTGTTCGACTTTACGCTGACTAACCCCTGGGAGCTCGACCGAACTCCGGCATGTATTCTGCTGGGTGTATTCTGCGGACTGGTGAGTCTCTATTTTATGCGCACCATGTCCGTCTGCGAGGGATTCTTCGGCAAGCTGAGCCAGTATCCATACGCCAAACTGCTGTTGGGTGGACTCATCCTCAGCACGCTCATCTTCTTCTTCCCATCGCTCTATGGCGAGGGCTATTCGGCAGTGAATATCCTGCTCAAGGGCAGCAACGAGGCAGAGTGGGGGCAGGTGATGAACCGTTCGCTGTTCTCTGGTCAGGACAATCTGCTCATCTTCTATATAGCGCTCGTCACCTTTACCAAGGTATTTGCCACTTCGGCAACCAATGGTAGTGGCGGTTGCGGTGGAACCTTTGCCCCTTCGCTCTTTATCGGCGGATTTGCGGGCTTCCTCTTTGCCCGCCTGTGGAATGTCTATCAGGTAGGCGTTCATGTGCCTGAGCAGAACTTTGCGCTGATGGGTATGGCTGGTCTGATTACGGGTGTGATGCATGCTCCGTTGACGGGCATCTTCCTCATCGCCGAACTCACGGGCGGCTATCAGCTCTTCATGCCGCTGATGATCGTGTGCATCTCTTCCTTGCTCACCATCAGCATCTTCGAGAGCCATAGCATCTACGCCCTGCGACTGGCTAGGGAGGGCAAGCTGCTCACTCACCACGTAGACCGTTCTGCGCTTACGCTGATGAGCATGCAGAGCATGGTTGAGAAGGATTACCACGCCATCAGTCCAGATCTGCCGATGAGCAAGCTGGTGAGCGAGATTTCGAGAAGCAACAACAACTTCCTGCCTGTATTGAACGATGCGGGGGTATTGGAAGGTGTAATTGATATCACCCGCCTCCGTCATATCATCTTCCGCACGGAACTGTATAATCACTTTAAGGTAAGTCAGCTGATGATTCAGCCTTCTGCTACCCTGAGCGAGAATGAGCCTATGGACGAGGTGATGGCCAAGTTCGACAAGACCGATGCTGCCCAGCTGCCAGTGGTAGATGTGAACGGCATACTGAAGGGATATATCAGTAGAACCAAGATTTACGAGGTATATCGCCAGATAGTTGCGGATATGTCGGCAGAATAGGTAAGTGAAGTTAAACTTCAAATATTATTTTTATGGAGAAGAAAGACTTAAGAATCGTTTTCATGGGAACCCCGGAGTTTGCGGTGGAATCCCTCAAGCGCCTGGTAGAGGGCGGATATAATGTGGTGGCTGTCGTTACTCAGCCAGACAAGCCTGTGGGCAGACATCAGGATACGTTGCAGCCTTCGCAGGTGAAGCAGTATGCTGTAGAGCACGGTTTGCCGGTATTGCAGCCAGTGAAGATGAAGGACCCTGAGTTTGTAGAGCAGCTTCGCTCTTATCAGGCTGACCTGCAGGTGGTGGTGGCTTTCCGCATGTTGCCTGAGGTGGTTTGGGCGATGCCTAAGTTCGGCACCTTCAATGTTCATGCTGCGCTCCTGCCACAGTATCGTGGAGCTGCCCCAATCAACTGGGCAGTCATCAATGGCGAGAAGGAGACGGGAGTTACTACTTTCTTCCTCGACCATGATATCGATACCGGTCGCATCATCATGCAGAAGCAATTCCCTATTCCGGAAGAAGCCAATGTGGAGTATGTATATGATGGCCTGATGCATCTGGGTGCCGAACTGGCACTGGAAACCATCGATGCCCTGATAGCAGCCGATGGCAACATTGCATCCATTGCCCAGGAAGAACTGATGGGCGAGGGCGTGGAGCTGAAATCAGCCCCAAAGATTTTCAAGGACACCTGTCGCATTGATTTCCACAAGCCAGCCAAGCAGGTTCACGATTTCGTGCGTGGTCTTTCTCCATATCCTGGAGCCTGGACGGAGATTAAGAAGAAGGCACCGGTGGTTATCTTTGAGGATACGGATGGCGAGATGCCAGAGGCTACGTCTCATCCTGCGCAGAAGAAGAGTGTGGAGAAGGTTCAGGTGTTGAAGATTTTCAAAACCCAGCAGTCGGAGAATCATCGTGGCGCAGCGCCAGTAGGTTCTTTGAGAATCTTTGAGAAGAAGTTGCAGGTAGCGTGTCTTGATAATTGGCTCAACATCCAGGAGCTGCAGCTTTCGGGCAAGAAGCGCATGGATGCCGCCGCCTTCCTCAACGGCATGAAGGACATCGCCTATTATGAGTGCCTGAAGAGCCAGGAAGATAATTTTTAATTCATAGTAATCATAGTAATATGACCAGAGAAGAAGATATTAAGAATGCAGTGGAATGCATGCGAAAGGGTGGAGTGATTCTCTATCCTACAGATACCGTATGGGGCATCGGCTGTGATGCCACCAATCCGGAGGCTGTGAAGAAGGTGTACGAGATTAAGAAGCGTGATGATTCCAAGGCGCTGATTTGTCTCATTGATTCAGCCGACCGCATGGCG
>OJAW01001321.1_pt1 | contig 14628 bp, 10 predicted proteins | sample 1589151 | NCBI WGS metagenome assembly OJAW01 (sample SAMN03283290) | human gut metagenome | biome: human-associated habitat; material: feces | host: Homo sapiens | place: Peru | collected 2012 | reverse complement strand
ATCGTGCAGGCACGAACGACTTTTTGACCTTTTGATCCTGATGTCATTTTATCTTAACATAAGAAAATAGGCATTTCAACAAGGGCAGAAATCTATAAATACATTCTAAAAAAAATACTCTGCATCTTGTTTTATGGTACGTTTTCCTTTAAAATAGAATCATCGCATCAACCGGTGCCGGAAAGGAGTTTCATATGGCAAAAAAATTAAACACATTATTGATTTTAGGTGCAACGATCGGCGCAGCTGCCGCAGGTGCATACTTTTATTTTAAAAAACAGGATGCAGCATATTTTGATGATGAAGATACCGATGACAACTTTGATTTCTTCGAGGAGGAAGAACCGGAAAGTAAAAAGCGCAATTATGTACAGCTAAATCCCAATTCCGATGCGACTGACGATGTTTCGGAAGCTTCCAAGGAAGCCGGACAGCCGTCTGCAGAAGAAAAAAAGCCTTCTGCCGATCAGGATGCTGTTGTAGAAGAATTCTTCGACGAAGAAGACGAAGATGACAGTGGTGCCAAAACAACTTCTCTGGAAGACGAAGAAGCTTAAGCTCCGGCCGTAGTCCGTTACACTTATCATTAAATCAAAGCAGCAGGTGCTCATGTTATGCACCTGCTGTTCTTTATTTCTGTATTTTCCGTATCTTTTATATCTCATGCAGCTTCCATGCTTTTTTCAGGGCTTCCGTCCCGGCTACAATTTCTTTTTCCGTCATAGATGCATATCCCAGAATAATGGCAGCCGGTCTTTCTGTACGAATGCTTTCTAAATGCTCCAGCCGGTAATCCCCCATCGCATATACATGACAGTCCTGCTCTTTCGCAAGCCGGGAAAGCTCTGTCTCTGTTGTCCGAGGATCCTTTGGCGTCAGGATCACATGAAGACCGGCCTGCTCCCCGGAAATATCAAAAGCGGTCCGAAAAGGCTTTAACTCTTCCATCAGAAGATCATGCTTTCCCTTATACAGCTTCCTCATTTTATTCAGATAACGTTCAAAATGTCCTTCTTCCAGAAAATGATATAAAATTGCCTGATCGATTCTTGATACAGTTGATGAAACAAAACCAAGCTTTTCCTCATACTGCCTTGTCATTTCAGGTGGCAGAACCATATAGCTGACACGGATAGCCGGGGCAATGGATTTGGAAAAAGTCCCAAGATAGATAACCTTTCCCCTTCTGTCTAAAGCCTGAAGAGAAGGAATCGGCATTCCCTTATAACGAAACTCACTATCATAATCATCTTCTATGATATAACGTCCATCCTCAGCATTGGCCCAGGATAGGATTTCATTTCTGCGTCCAACCGGCATAACAATCCCCGTCGGGAACTGTCTTGACGGTGTCACATAGGCAATTCTGGCTTCAGACTGCCTCAGCAGATCCACGCGCATACCATTCTCATCCAATTCAACCGGGCAGACTGTATCCCCACCGGAGGCAAAAATACGCGCCGCCCTGAGATATGCCGGATTTTCCACCGCAACTCTGATCCGGTTTCCCAAAACCTTTTGCAAAAGCATCAACAGATAATCATTTCCGGCTCCCACGATTACCTGATCCGGAGTACAGATAACGCCTCTGCTTCCATGCAGATAACGGCAGATTGCCTGTCGTAATCTCAAATCCCCCTTGGAATCTCCCAATGCAAAAATATCCTTATCCTCATCCAGAAAAACGGTTTTGGATATCCTGCGCCATGTATCAAAAGGAAATGCACTTATATCAATACTGTTGGGGGAAAAATCATATCGGTAAGCTCTCTTCCTCTTTTCCGTCTCTTTTGGCAAAACCGTATCAGCAGGCTGATAAATACCACTTATTTCGCAAACAAAATGGCCCTTATAGGGGATTGATTCGATATATCCCTCTGATAAGAGCTGTCCGTATGCAAAATCCACAGTACTGCGGGCCACCTGTAAATGCTCTGACAGTGCCCGCGTAGAAGGAAGCTTCTGCCCTGCCGGCATGCCTCCCTTGCGGATCTCATTCTTTATATAATTGTAAATCTGAAGATACAGATGATCACCCGAATCCTTTTGCAATGGGATCATTAACTCATTCATGAACTTTCTGCTCTCTCAATTTTTTGATAATAACCACCTTAAGATCCCGTGCCTTATCCTTGATCCTGCCGGGTGTTCCTTTGGCAGCAAGAAGATTGGCCACCAGTTTGGCACCGGTTTCATATTCACCAAAACGGATGGCAAGATTGGCCAGAAGATAATCCAGCGTAAACATATCCATTCCGGCAATCGGGAAGGTCTCATTTTCCCTTGCTTTGATCAGTCCGTCATATGCATTGTGCAGGAATTGATTCTCTGTCTGTTCATATTCAAGCTTTTTACCCTCATAATCCGGATCATCAGCCGAAAGCTCCTCCTGCATTCCCCGGAACAGCCATCCTGTCTTTAAACAGATATACGCCTTTTCACTTGTCTTTCCATGCTTGACAATTGCATTGACCAGAGCAAGCTTATAGCGCTCCAAAGCCTCGTCATAGGTATAATACGGCAGTTCATTTTCTGTCTTTTTAGGCTTGAAGCTGCTGCAGATGTTGTCCTTGATCGCTTTGCGCTGACCGGATGTTAAGTACATAAAATTTTTTCCGTACCCTGCATAACCACAAAACGGACATGCGATAATGTCGTATTTTAATGTGTCTATATTTTCATGCCGCGGCCTAAGATCAGAATCCGATTCCAGGGTACGCACCTTGCCGGCGCGCACCATTTTGGACTTAAATACCTTTTCACACATCGGACAAGTAAAGGATTTGTCAAAAAGCATATCTTCTTCCTTAACAACCGCTTTTCCATCCTTTGTCAAATTTTCACCGTCTTTTTTGTCATTTCCGGGGTTTTCATAAATATCCAGACCTTCAAGATCTCCCAATCCAAGATCACTTAATCCGGATAGTAAATTCTGATCCATGTATACTCGTCTCCAATACCATTTTTCTCTTTATTTAGGCAGTTTGAAAGAACTCTTTAAGGATACAATACGGTTGAATACCAGCGCATCTTCTGTGGAATCCTTGTAATCCACACAGAAGAAACCGTTTCTTACAAACTGGAAGCTGTCATATGCCTTGGCACCCTTAATTGCGGGCTCTACATAACAATTGTCAAGCTCTGTCAGGGAATGAGGGTTTAAGTTCAGACTGCCGTCTTCCTCATTGTAAACACCCTTTTCCTCATCAATAATGTTTTCATACAGACGTGCTTTTACCTTAACTGCGCTGTGTACCGGAACCCAGTGAATGGTTCCCTTTACTTTTCTTTCACTGAAACCGCTTCCGGCTTTGGTAGCAGGATCATAGGTACAGTGTACAACTGTAACATTGCCGTTTTCATCTTTTTCAAAGCCTACACATCTTACAAAGTAAGCATGCATCAGGCGTACCTCATTGCCGGGGAAAAGACGGAAATACTTTTTGGGCGGCTCTTCCATAAAATCATCCCGCTCAATATATAATTCCCTTTCAAAAGGAATTTCATGCTCGCCAAGCTCCGGATTTTCCATGTTGTTGGCTGCTGTAAGCATCTCAGTCTGACCTTCCGGATAATTGTCGATCACAAGCTTGATCGGATCAAGAACAGCCATCATACGGCTTCTCTTAAGCTTTAAGTCATCCCTCAGGCAATATTCAAGCATCGCATAATCCGCAGATGCATTGGCTTTGGAAATACCACACAGCTCTACAAATTTGCGGATGGATTCCGGTGTAAAGCCTCTTCTTCTGAGGGCTGCGATGGATACCAGACGCGGATCATCCCAGCCATCTACGATACCATCCTCAACCAGCTTTTTGATATATCTCTTACCGGTTACGACATTGGTAAGATACATCTTGGCAAATTCAATCTGCCTCGGCGGTCTCGGATATTCAAGCTCTCTTACCACCCAGTCATACAGAGGTCTGTGGTCTTCAAACTCCAGAGTGCAGATGGAATGTGTGATTCCTTCAATCGCATCCTCGATCGGATGTGCAAAATCATACATCGGATAGATGCACCATTTATCTCCTGTATTGTGATGATACATATGTGCAACACGATAGATAACCGGATCACGCATATTCATATTGGGCGATGTCATATCGATTTTGGCTCTCAATACCTTGCTTCCATCCTCAAACTCGCCATTTTTCATACGTACAAACAGATCCAGATTTTCTTCAACGGAACGATCGGAATACGGATCCTTTTTGCCGGGCTCTGTCAGAGTACCTCGGTACTCCCGGATCTCCTCAGCAGAAAGATCGGAAACATAAGCCTTGCCTTTTTTGATCAGCTTGATCGCTCCTTCATACATCTGGTCAAAATAATCGGATGCAAAAAACAGGCGGTCCTCCCAGTCAGCTCCAAGCCATGCGATATCCTCTTTGATAGATTCCACGAATTCGGATTTTTCTTTGGTCGGATTGGTATCATCGAAACGCATATTAAACTTTCCGCCATATTCTTTGGCAAGTCCGTAGTTTAAAATAATACTCTTTGCATGTCCGATATGAAGATATCCGTTGGGCTCCGGAGGAAAACGTGTATGAACGGTATCATAAACACCCTCTGCAAGATCCTTTTCTATTTCAAGCTCAATAAAGTTTTTGGATACTTTTTCTCCGTTTTCTTCGGTCGCATCTATTTTTACTTCATTTTCCATCTTACTCAACTCCTGCTGTCTCTTTTTTGTTTTAATAGTAAATGCAAATGCCTTTATTTATTTCATCATACTATATTTTGATGTTGGGGTCAAAAATAAAATTCTGCGCAGATCTGTTGACCCTGCATATCACAAAAATCACCGTTAAATATTATCATCCGGTGTTTCTGAAATTTCCGGTTGTGTCACTGTTTCCGGCCGGGGCTGTACCTCTGATTCTGACTGTACTGTCTGATTCTGTACATTCGGCACTATATTTACCGGTTGCGGCTGAGGCTGCATCCCCGGTTGCGGATATGCCGGCTGCGGCTGTATCCCGGACTGTTGTACCTGCTGTTGCTCTGCCTGTCTCTTCTCTAAATATATATACAGGAAGGATACACCAAGGATAACCAGACCAACGATCAGAAATACAATAATCCTCGTCATGGCTTCTGCCTCCTTGAAGTCATAGCCCACCAGCTTAAGTGCCACAAAAATGATAAGACAGAGCCCGTAAATACGGATTGCTTTATCTTTTTTGATAAAACCGCCGCCGATCAGTGCTGCTGCCAGAATACAAATCAGCACACTGCAGATCAGCGGATACATTTTTTCAGTCAGCAGAAACAGCCATGCAAATGACACTGCGGTATATAAATGATATTGTTTATATTTTTTAACAAAAAACGCTCCGATGATGATCACACAGGCAAATGCATAGCCAAGCAGACGGACATCGTCATTTCTTGTCAGGAAACATACATACAATACGGCAAACATGGTATAAACCGCATCTATCGGTGCATATTCCTTGCGGAATGCCGCAAACAGTCTGTTGATCACAAAAACGATCATGCCGCACAGACACACAGCCAGCTTGTTATCGCACATCTGAAATGCAACCAGTGCATATACAGCTCCCATAACATAAGGCGCACAAAACAGATGGGTCTTGCGGTAAAGGAAGGTAAATACCGCTCCGATCACTGCTACGCCAACCACGCCCCAGATCATCCAGTCTTCGTAGTTGCCCACACTCCATAAAAATCCAAAGAAAAATACATTGGCTGCCCAATACAGGATCAGATACGGCACATTTTTATCCCTTCCAAGGCATAACAGATGCAGGGTCACGATACAACCGCACACCAGAAGATACAACGGCCACATCTGCAGCCCGGATATATAAAGCAGATGATCCATATAAAATAGAAATGCTATCGTACAGATATACTGCACATAATCAGCGATCACATTCTTTCCCTTAACGGGACATAAAAATCCGGTCAGATTCAGGGCAAAAATGATGAGTGCCGGAATGGCAAACGCAATAAGATTGTCCAGCTCTCCAAGCGGTACCAGCGATATATAACATCCCAGCAGACAAATAATACGCATCATCGCCGAATCTTTTCTGCGGCTGTACCAGATAAAAAATGCGGTAACCGCGACCGTTATGATAAGTGCCGCATATGAGGGAAATATCTTTAAATACAGATAATTGAGTATTGTCGTGATATATAGTCCGGCTATGCCAAGCCCACTCACAAAATAAGAAAATTTTTCCAGTTTTTTTGCCAGGAACAGTTCAGAGCCCGCAAAGATCGCAACACCTAAAATATAAAACAGAATTCCCTGCAGGGTGGAGCTCATATACTGCAGTCCAAATGTAACAAACGCGATCAGGATAAATAAGATTCCGACCACACCCAGAAATGCGGTTCCGATCTTGTATTCCAGCGTCCGTTTATTTTTAGTCTGCGGTGGTACAGGCTGTACCTGCGGCTGCTGACGGAACTGCTGCTGTGCCTGCTGCATATTTTGCGGCGGCACATTCCCCTGCCCCGGCTGTACCGGTGGCTGCACCAGCCCGTTTCTCTGCAGATACATCTGATAGCTGTGCACCAGATGTTTTTCCGTCTTTTCAAGATCGGTCTCCGTCATCTGCAGCTTGTGCAGTACCTGATCCAGATACTGTGTAAACTGGTAATCAACGGAGTTCCTCTTAAACCCCTCGATCTTTTGTTTTAATGCATCAATTCTGTCTCCCCGATTGGGAAATGGTGTCTGATTTAACATACTTTTCCTCAAAAGCTTCCTGTGGCATGGGTTTATCAAAGAAATATCCCTGTACCATCTGCACTTTCATTCCTTCCAACACTTCAAATTGTTCCCTGGTTTCTATTCCCTCGACGCAGACATTGACATCAATTGCTGCTGCCAGCTCTGCGACCATCTTAATAAAGGATTGTGAATACTCATCCTTTGTCAGATCTTTTACAAATATCTGATCCACCTTGATAACATCCAAGGGGATCTCCCGGATATGCTTAAGTGACGAATATCCTGTTCCGAAATCATCCAGCGCAATCCGCACTCCCAGTGCCCGGATCGCATTGAGGATCTTCTGCATGCGTTCCATATCGTTGATAGCGAGACTTTCCGTAACCTCGAGTGTCAGGTTTTCAGGGGCAAGCCCGCTGTCTGTCAACGCTCTTTTTACAACCTCGACAATGTCATTTTGCAAAAGCTGTACAACCGACAGATTGACATTGACCTTGTATTCCGGATGTCCGTTTTCATTCCATCTTCGGCACGCATAACAGGCCTCTCTTAATACATATGTGCCGATTGGGGTGATCAGTCCCAGATACTCTGCGAGCGGAATAAAATCCGCGGGAGAAATAAAGCCCAGTGCCGCTGAGTTCCAACGCACAAGCGCCTCTGCACCCACACAGGGACTGCCCTCTTTCTGCACATCCATGATCGGCTGGAAAAATACGGCAAATTCCGAACACGCATTGACCGTGGCATCACGCATATTTTTTTCCATATCCAGTCTCCGGCTGGATACCGAAGACAATTTATCCGAAAATCTGGCGACACGGTTTTTACCGGTCGTCTTTGCCTCATACATCGCAATATCCGCTTTTTTGATCAGATCGGCGACATTGTCACCGTCCTTTGGATAAACACAGACTCCCATACTCATGGTGCAGTAATATTCTGCATCCTTCAACATCCACGGTCTGCTGAACATCATACGGATATCACTTACGATCCGGTCCAGCAGATGATAGCTTTTGGGAGGCACGATGATGACAAATTCATCACCGCCCATACGGTAGCAGGTATCCTCTATTCCCTCGATCTGTACAAAGCCTTGTGAAATGGACTGCAGCAGGACATCTCCATACTGATGTCCCAGTCCGTCATTGATGTGCTTAAAATCATCCAGATCCAGATATAGCAGAGCACCCTTCTGACTGTTCTGCCTGGCAAGATCGATATAGCGGGCCAGATCTCTCTCACAACACATACGGTTGTAAAGACCTGTCAGAAAATCTGTGTAAGCCTGCTGCTCAATCTTTTTCTGGTAAACCTTTTTATCTGTAACATCATACAATGCATACAGATGAACCTGGCTCATGTCAATCCAGCGGATCAGCACATGATACATATCATACCATCTGTCTTTTTTTTCATGACAGATCTCATAATATCCGTCCTTAATCCCTATCGGCTTGGCAAGCTCCAAAAAAGAATCTATCTGATCATCCCTGATCTCAGCCGCAAAAACCTGTTTAAACAGCTTATTGGCAAAAAGCGCCTTGCCGGTCTGTGAATCTTTGACATAAATGCAGGTACCGACATTATCCAGGATTTCCTGCAAGGATGCATAGGAGCCGACAAGAGAGCTGTTTTGGATACGTTTATCAAGCAGACTCTGTACAACCTTGACCACATCACTGATAAATTTAATCTCATCCTTGCGCCATACGCGGCTCTTGTCATGCTCTATCACACAAAAATACATGGCAGGCTTTTTATTGACATAAACAGGCAGGGCAACCACTGCCTTGATATGATATTGGAGCATTTCAGCATGCATACCGGCTGATGCCAGGGAATTGGCAGAAAGGATCAGCGGCTTATCTTCTCCAAGCAAAACACCGCGAGAAATTCCTTTGACCTTGTTGCCAACTGTCCGTGAAGGTGTCGGAGCCTGATAAAAAGAGATCAGATCAACATAGTCTTCATTTTTTTCAACCTGAAACAGTCTCGCAGCACTAACCTCCAGATATTCCCCGACGATTTTGAGAATTTTCTGAGTAGCATCCTCAAAGCTTTCCGTGCTTTCCAGATACTGCACCACCTCTGTCATGGCCTCCGTGCGTCTGAGAGCCGCACTCATTTCCGTTTCGGAATACTTGCTCTTCTGACTCTCGCACCTTGCATTTTGGACATCGATCTCATTTTGAACAAGCTTTCTTTCGACACAGGCAAGCATATCCAGGGCATGATACAGATCATCCATTGTAATACCTTCAACCGGTGCCTCCGGCATCTGACTGTCTGCTGCATCTTTGATCACAGCGCACAAAAGCCAACAGTTGGTGCGGCTTCCCTGCGAAGTGACACAAACTGCTGCCAGCTTGAGATTCGCATACCGGGTAGGCTCAACCAGAATATCTTCGAGAGTGCTGTCCGCGATCCGCTTATAAACCTGATAAAAGTCCTCATCCGAAAGAAATCTCCGGATGTAGGCAATCCCCTGTTCATCACCGGACATTTCTGTCAGACGCTGACCGTCCATATCCACACAATATGCAAATAAATGTGATAAGGTGCAGAAATGATTCTGCACCTTTTGAAGTTCTGCTTTACTGAAAATTTGTTGCATAAATAATAATTCCTGATCAGTTGTCTACGCTATAGTTGGGGGCTTCTTTTGTAATATGGATATCATGAGGATGACTCTCCTTTAAAGAAGCAGAGGAAATCTTGACAAATCTGCCGTTGTCCTTTAACTGCTCAATCGTAGAGGTTCCACAATATCCCATACCGGATCTTAAGCCTCCCATTAACTGGAAGATTGTATCCTCAACGGATCCCTTGTATGCCACACGGCCCTCTACGCCTTCGGGAACCAGCTTTTTGGCATCTGTCTGGAAATAACGGTCTTTGGAGCCGTTTTCCATGGCTGCGATAGATCCCATACCACGGTATACTTTATATTTTCTGCCCTGATACAGCTCAAATGTACCGGGAGCTTCATCACATCCGGCAAACATGGAGCCCATCATACATACATTACCGCCTGCGGCGATCGCCTTTGTCAGGTCACCGGAGAACTTGATTCCACCGTCTGCAATGATCGGAATACCATATTCCTTAGCTGCTGAATATGCATCCATGATAGCTGTGATCTGCGGAACACCAATTCCGGCAACGACACGTGTTGTACAGATAGAACCGGGTCCGATACCAACCTTAACCGCATCTGCACCGGCTTCGATCAGAGCCTTTGTACCTTCGGCTGTTGCAACATTACCTGCAATCACCTGCAACTCCGGATATGCTTCTTTGATCATCTTGACACAGTTTAATACATTCTGTGAATGACCATGTGCGGAGTCCAAAACAACAACATCAACCTTGGCCTCAACAAGCGCAGCCACACGTTCAAGACAGTTGGCTGTAATGCCGACTGCAGCACCGCACAACAGTCTTCCCTGTGAATCCTTGGCAGCCAACGGATACTTGATGGTCTTTTCAATATCCTTGATGGTGATAAGTCCCTTCAGATTGAAATTATCATCTACGATCGGAAGCTTTTCCTTTCTGGATTTGGCAAGGATAGCCTTTGCCTCCTCTAAAGAAATTCCCTCTTTTGCTGTGATGAGACCTTCGGATGTCATACATTCCTTGATCTTTTTAGAAAAATCTTTTTCAAATTTTAAGTCACGGTTGGTAATGATACCAACTAATTTTTTGCCTTCTGTGATCGGCACACCGGAAATGCGGAACTTGCCCATTAAAGCATCTGCATCCCCGAGAGTATGATCCGGTGTCAAAGAAAAAGGATCAGTGATAACGCCGTTTTCGGAACGTTTAACCTTATCAACTTCCTCTGCCTGTGCTTCGATGGACATGTTTTTGTGGATAATACCGATACCACCCTGACGCGCCATTGCGATTGCCATGCGGTGTTCGGTAACCGTATCCATTCCTGCACTCATCATCGGAATGTTTAATTTGATTTTTTTTGTTAAGTAGGTAGATAAATCTACCTGATTCGGAATCACCTGTGAATATGACGGAACCAAAAGCACGTCATCAAATGTAATTCCTTCACCAATAATCTGACCCATTTTTTCTTCCTCCGTTAATTGTATTTTATCGTTAATAAACGTTTCTGGGTGACATTCTGCGGATCGTATCCACAAGCTCCTGTGTCGTATCAACAAGCACACGGACCTTTCCTGCCTTCCCATCCACAACGATCTCATATGGATTACCCTCTTCCGAATCGGAAGAATAATCAACCACCTTAAGCTGTTCATACCGCTTCAACTGCTCGGAACCCTTCGGTGCCATGACAACCATTGTACCAAGGTCATAATCTGCTACAGTCTTGCGGTTCTCTTTTTTACGAATCCTGTCGACCGTAAACTCTTTTCCCAGTAAAAGATATTCGTATTCAATATCTGTAAAAAGCATCGGAATAATGGAGCCGATCAGCAGGACCAGTCCAAGCAGCATAAAAACAAGATACGTAAATAATCCGGCTAAAAATAAAACAGCACCCACCCCTATCATAAGCTTATGAAGTAATGTTGCTGTTTTGGAATCAGGCTTCTTAACAAGAAGTTCAATATATGTGTCATTCATTGCGCAGTATCCTTTCACCTATGCTTTTATCAACCAAATAAGTATCTTTATTTTAATTCAAGATATCATATCCGTCAATAAAAAACCGCGGACCTCATGCCTTATGTCTTTTCCTTCTGGGCAGCCGTATCCGCATCATGGTATCAAACTTATCCATATTGCCTTCATACCTGATTTTCCCCGACTTGTATGCATCCATAAAGCTCATTTTCCGATCTGCGATCTCACAGATTGTTTGGGCCGATGCCGTAATCAGACCGTCACGGTCATGGTAATCATACGGCTCCACACAGATTTTTCTCTCTGCAACCTCCAGATAAAAGGCTCCGGATACTTCTCCCTCCAGATTGATCTGAAATGCTATATGTTCAAAGATCTCTCTGGCGTCCGCATTTTCGTACAATGTACGTACCTTATCAACAACCTCTTCATAAGTCATATGTTTTCCCCCTTTAACATAAAAACGACTGATCAAAAATAACTGATTAAGTAATCTCCGGTACTATTTGATATCCACAAAGCAGCTCCTTTTGACCCTAGTATTCTATATATTAAAATATACCATTTTCACTTATAAAATCAACCATAAGTCCCGCAATCTTCCGGGCTCCGGAATCATTCGGATGGATTCCGTCGTTGGAATCAAAGGTAATACCCTCTGTTTCCATCAGGTACGCCCACTTATGTCCGGAAACAATTTCCCGGATCTGTTTTGCATGTGTCTGGTTGTACGGAATCACACAGACAATGGAAACATTGGGATAATGTTCATGCAATTTATCCAGCACACTTTCATATCCCCTGAGAAAATTCCGGTTATCCGTATTGTAGTCATTGGTACCCACATTCAGGATGATCAGGTCGCAGCCAGGATAATCCTCCGCGGATACGCGCCGGTTGGCTGACAGATAATCCAGAGCACCGGCTGTGGTATTAAAGGATCCGCTCTCTCCGATTCCACTGCCTCCATAGCCTAAAAAGTACGGTTCTGCATGAAGTGCCTCTGCCGTATACCACGAAACAGAATGCGTTGCACTGTTGTATGCGCTGACAGCCTCATCCCCCAGTGTCATGCACCCTTCGGTAATACTGTCTCCGATAAACAAAACTCTTTTCTGTTTGGGAATAAAGCCGTTCATTTCGCCCTGCCCGCAGTCAATATCGGAAAACGCAAAACCGATTTCACCCTGCCACTTGTCTTCCCTTTCATTCATGCCGTCCATCACAAGTGTCACATTGTGCTCATCCGCATCCGGCAAAGCTACGTGATTTTCCGAAACGGTCTGTCTGACCGGCTCTCCATCATCAATGATATATGCAAAATAAGGTGTCTCGAGCGTTGTCCGGTCTATAAACTGAATATCAAAGCCGTTCGTCCCCCTGATCTGGAAATATACCATGGCTCCCTGTGTCACCGTATTGTAACAGGCGGTGCCGTCAATGATCGTCTGATACCATCTTCCGGACAATGCAAATTTTTTGTCAGTGACAAGATAATCTGTCTTTCCGACATGAAAATCCTTAAGCAGCTCATCTACGTATTGCGTTCTGTCGACAGTCTGCTCCTGTCTGTCCACAATATTTCCCGATACCTGTGCCTTTTTTTGATCCAGATGACTGAAAACCGCATAGGCGATCAGAAGCAGCACCACAAGCAATGCAGCAATGATACACATCACTTCAATGATACCAATATTCCGTTTTTTTCTTCTCCTGCGCCGTGCTCTCATAAAATCATATCTTCCTCCGGTTTTAACCAATTGCAAAAAGAGTGCTTACATACTTTGCAAGCACCCCTCTTGATTCTTTGTATCATCATACAACAGCATTTTAAAAAAAGAAACCTTTTTTATAAAAATTACATATTTTTCTAAGGTTTTTATAAGATTTCGCGTAAAATCTGATTGATCAGGGAAGGATCAGCCTTTCCTTTCATGGCTTTCATCGTCTGTCCGACCAAAGCTCCGATTGCCTTTTCCTTGCCGTTGTGATAATCATCGACAGCCTGTGGATTGTTAGCCACAACCTCTTCTATCGTCTTTCTTAAAGCGCCTTCATCATGTACGGTCTTTAAGCCTTTTTCTTCAACATATTCAGCCGGATCCACTCCACCGTCAAACATTGCCTCAAATACTTCCTTGGCAACAGAGGTGTTGATCTCCTTTTTGTCTACCATAGCGATCAGGGAAGAAAGCTCATCCGGTGCAAAACGGATATCCTCCGGATCCATGCTGCGTTCCTTTAACAGACGAAGTGTCTCTCCCATCAGCCAGTTGGAAACCTTTTTTGGCTGTGCGCCAAGGGCTACGGTCTGCTCAAACAGATCCGCCATTCTCTTGGTGTTGGTAATAATATCAATATCGTAATCCGGGATATCATATTCCTCTTTGTAGCGCGCCATCTTTTCCTCGCGGAATTCCGGCTGCTCTTTGCGGATGGCATCGATCATCTCTTCGCTGACAACGATCGGAACCAGATCGGGATCAGGGAAATAACGGTAATCCTGTGCATCCTCTTTGCTTCGCATTGCATAAGAGGCTTCCTTGGTATCATCCCAGCGGCGTGTCTCCTGTACAACCTTTTCGCCGGATTCGATTAAATCGATCTGTCTGGCCTTTTCTCCTTCAATCGCATGTGCGATGGCCTTGAAGGAGTTTAAGTTTTTCATTTCGGTACGTGTACCAAATTCGGTAGCTCCGACTTCTCTTACAGACAGGTTGACGTCTGCTCTCATGGAGCCTTCCTGCAGCTTGCAGTCTGACGCGCCCAGATACTGGATCAGAAGTCTTAACTTTTCCAGATAGGCGATAACCTCCTCTGAACTTCTCATATCCGGCTCGGATACGATCTCAATAAGCGGCACACCGGAACGGTTATAATCGACAATGGAAACATCTTCCCACTCGTCATGTACCAGTTTTCCGGCATCCTCCTCCATATGGATCTCATGGATGCCGATCTTCTTTGCTCCCTGCTCCGTCTCGATCTCCACATATCCGTTCCGGCAGATCGGCAGATAGAGCTGCGAGATCTGGTAATTCTGCGGGTTGTCGGGATAGAAATAGTTCTTTCGGTCAAATTTGCAGTAGCGCGTAATCGCGCAGTTCGTCGCAAGCCCGACAGCGACGGCATGCTCCAGAACCCTCTTATTCAACACGGGAAGGGAGCCGGGCATTCCGGTACACACCGGGCAGGTGTGGGAGTTGGGTCTGCCCCCGAATGCGGTGGAACAGCCGCAGAATATCTTCGTCTTTGTCGCCAGCTCCACATGAACTTCCAGGCCGATGACGGTTTCATAC
>OJAW01001318.1_pt1 | contig 14670 bp, 13 predicted proteins | sample 1589151 | NCBI WGS metagenome assembly OJAW01 (sample SAMN03283290) | human gut metagenome | biome: human-associated habitat; material: feces | host: Homo sapiens | place: Peru | collected 2012 | reverse complement strand
GCCCTCACTTTGCGAGCAAAGTGAGCTACAATGCTGGCGCCGCAACAGACGATTACAGCACTCCTGCTGCAGTTCTTCTATTCTTGTTGCGAACATTCGCCTCAGTCCTTCGCCTATGGAGAATTGCCAACAGCGTTGACGGCTTGGCAACCTTTTCTCTTTCTCCGAATATCCCCTCCTTGTGCGATTTAAAAAGCAGAGGCCTTCCCTGCTTTACTTGCAGGGAAGGCCTCTGGCGTATAAGAATGAATATGTTACATGCGTTCGTGGAACGTACGTGAGATTACCTCGAGCTGGTGTTCGCGGCTCAGTTTCACGAAGTTCACAGCGTATCCGCTCACACGGATGGTGAGTTGCGGATATTTTTCAGGATGCTCCATAGCGTCTTCGAGCATTTCGCGGTTGAGGGCGTTCACGTTCAGGTGGTGTGCCCCCTTGGTGAAATAGCCGTCCATCATTGTCACGAGGTTGTCGATGCGCTCTTCAGGCGTTGGGCCGAGAGACTTCGGCACGATTGAGAACGTGTTGGAGATACCGTCCTGAGAGTCGCGGTAGCGCAGTTTGGCAACAGAAGCCAAAGAAGCCACAGCACCGCTCTTGTCGCGGCCGTGCATCGGGTTGGCACCCGGAGCGAAAGCCACGCCAGCTTCACGTCCGTCAGGCGTAGCACCCGTCTTCTTGCCATACATCACGTTTGAAGTGATGGTGAGGAGCGAGAGCGTTGGGCGAGCGTTCTTGTAAACAGGCAGTTTCTTCAGTTCTTCAGTGAAGAAGTAAACGAGGTCAACGCCGAGGTGGTCAACGCGGTCATCGTTGTTGCCGAAGCATGGGAATTCGCCGTCGATGTCGAAGCCTTCCGTCAGGCCTTCAGCGTTGCGGCGTGCCGTCACTTTGGCATACTTGATGGCAGAGAGCGAGTCGAGGGCAATTGACAAGCCAGCAGCGCCATAAGCGATGTTGATGCGCGGGTCGGTATCAACGAACGCCATCTGGGCCTTTTCGTAGTAATACTTGTCGTGCATGTAGTGGATGATGTTCATCGCCTCGTTGTAAACGCGAGCAATCTGCGTCAGGACGAGCTTGTAGTTCTTCATCACCTCTTCGAAGTTGAGCGTGTCGCTGGTCAAAGCGGGGATGCCTTCCACCATCAGTGTGCCCGTCTTCTCGCAGCGTCCGCCGTTGAGCGCCAGCAAGAGCGCCTTTGCCAAGTTGCAGCGAGCGCCGAAGAACTGAATCTGGCGGCCGATGTCCTGGAACGATACGCAGCAAGCGATTCCGTAGTCGTCGCTGTGGCGCACTTCGCGCATGAGCGTGTCGTTTTCATACTGAATTGAGCTGGTGTCGATTGAAACCTTGGCGCAGAAGTTCTTGAAACCTTCCGGAAGTTCAGGGCTCCAAAGCACTGTCAAGTTAGGCTCTGGTGAAGGACCGAGGTTGTAGAGCGTCTGGAGGAAACGGAAGCTGGTCTTCGTCACCTTCGTGCGTCCGTCGTTGAAGCGTCCGCCCAAAGATTCCGTCACCCATGTCGGGTCGCCAGCGAAGATTTCGTTGTAGGCAGCCATGCGGAGGTGGCGCACCATGCGGAGTTTGATAACAAACTGGTCGATGAGTTCCTGTGCAAACGTCTCGTCGATGAGGCCGTGCTTGAGGTCGTGCTCAACATAGATGTCGAGGAAAGAAGACACGTTACCGAGCGACATGGCGGCACCATCCTGCTCCTTGACAGCAGCCAAGTATGCCATGTAAACCCACTGAACAGCCTCCTGTGCGGTCTGTGCTGGGCGACCAAGTTCGAGACCATACATTTCGCCCAGCACCTTAATTTCCTTCAATGCCTTAATCTGCTCAGCCACCTCTTCACGCAAGCGGATGCGCTCGTCGGTCATCGGGCCAGTCAGGTTGTGGAGGTCTTCCGTTTTGGCTTCAACCAAGCGGTCGATGCCGTAGAGCGCCAAGCGGCGGTAGTCGCCAATGATACGTCCGCGGGCATAGTTGTCGGGCAGACCCGTGAGGAAACCGAGAGAACGGAAGCGGCGGATTTCTTCAGTGTAAACGTCGAATACGCCGTCGTTGTGAGTTTTGCGATAGTGGGTGAAGATGTCCTTCACTCTTGGATTAACTTCCTTGCCATTTTGTGCGCAGGCTTTTTCAACCACCTTGATGCCGCCGAAAGGCTTGATGGCACGCTTGAGGAGTTCGTCGGTCTGCAAACCCACGATGAGTTCGTTCTCCTGGTCGATGTAGCCAGGTTTGTGTGATGTGATGGTAGAAACCGTGTCTGGGTCGAAAGAGCGCACACCATTGTTATTGCGTTCTTCTTCAAGAGCTTTGAGGCAGATGTCCCAGATGCGCTTAGTGCGTTCTGTTGGGCCAACGAGGAACGAAGCGTCGCCCTCATACGGCGTGATGTTTTTACGAACGAAGTCCGTAACGTCGATTTTCTGGCTCCATGAGCCGTCGATGAAATTAGAGTACAAATCCATAAAATAGTATTTGTGGGTTTATAATTGAGTTTTTTCAGAGGTGGGGGAGAGGTGTGTCATATTATATTGTTCTGCACACTTCATGTGCGTGTCTTTACATATATTTATTATTGGCCATGAAGCCCCAATGGCACACTCTCAAAACATTGGCGTTATGCCTTGAATTTGATTTTGATACAAAGTTACAATATTTCGTTCGGTTAGGCGCTATATATCCGTATGTATTTTCACAGATGGGGCGTTTAGTGTGCAAAAATACCTATAAATGGGGAGAGGAAATGCCAAAAGACGTGGTGTATTACCAAGCTGGTCAATTTCCACCCGAAGCCCCATTGAGCCATGCCAAGCCCTTCGCGCTCAACAGATATTTCTGTCGAGGGTGTCGTGGGTTGTCGGGGTAGCGCATTCTCACCAGTCCTTGATTGATGGCAGGCGTGAGGTACGTGGGCAAAAAGTTGGCTCGTGCCTTCAATCCCATGTTTTCCATCATCTCCTTGACGGAAAGTTCTCTCGTGGCGATGGCGAGGAGCAGCGTTTTCAGGGAGTTTGGCACATCGATGTTGTTACTTGTCTTGTGCTTGTCCTGTTCGTTCCATTCTTCGGGGGGATTAACCAGCATGTGGCGGTTGCGCAGTTCATGATGTTCGCCAAAGAGCAAATTTCTCAAGAAGCGTACTAAAAATGTGGTGTCGGCTTCGATGCCTTTAGTCACGTTTCGGTAATTGGCGCGTACCAGTGCATTGCGAAAATACCATGAATTGTTGGCAAAGAGCGTATTGTCAGTATCGAAGTCAAGGCTGCGCACATATTTTATGAAGAACAGGGCCGTGGCGCGTGTGTTGCCTTCGCAGAAAGGGTGGTTTTGCCAGAGCAGCGAAATAAATTGCGCCAGGAATACAGATCAAAATTGATCAACTTATTCTCTTTATTTTCTCACCATTACTTAGCCAGTTTCTGACGGGCTTATCGTAAAACTTCAGGCACAGCCAGGCGAGGCAGATGCTGCAGAATACGGTGGCAAGTGCGACAGGCCAAGTCTCGGCGAAGGTGTAGCATTGAGTCTTGATGAGCCACATGTAAAAGACATACATCAGTGGGTAATGCACGATGTAGAGCGGAAAAGAAATATCTCCCAGGAAGTGGCAGATGCGTGTGGAGGTTGTGTCTGTTGTCTTGCCAGAGGCGGCAAGCCAGATTATGGCAGGGAAAATGCAGATGATGCACAGCGCCTCAAACACTCCGTTCAGATTCCATATACCGTGTTCATTGATAAAGGGCACGTGAAAGAGCAGGAAGAGCAAGACGGTGCTGGTCCAAAATGCAGCACGCACATTTTTCAATGGCCTGAAGATGCGTGAGAGGAAAATGCCGATGGTGAGCGGGCAAAGCATGCGTAGCGTACCTCCGAGAATATTGATGGTATCAAAGGTCCAGCCAACGCCGATTGACCCATAGCCCGACTGGTTGGTTACGGCAAACCAAGCCAGCATGCAACACAACGCTGCAGAGAGAACGCCGATGAGGCGTGTTGGCAGGCGGCGCAGAATGAGAGCATAGAGAATGTTGCCTATATATTCGAAGAAAAGCGACCAACACGGACCATTGAGTGGAAACATCTCGCCGTTGCCGCGCACCTCACGCGGCAGGCCTGGCAGGGCCGGCAACATCAGGCAGGCACAGAGGAAAGCGAGGAGCGTGAGGGAAAGTGTGGCGTGGGTGCCGTCCCAACGCTCCATGCCTGTGAGCAAAAAAGAGGCAACGCCGATGAGGGCGCTCATTATCACCATCGGGTGGAGGCGTATGAGTCGCCGGCGGAAAAACTTTGGCATTGTGAGAGACTTTCCCCATCGGCCGTCATAGGCATAGCTGATGACAAAGCCAGAGAGGAGGAAAAAGAAGTCGACAGCAAGGTAGCCGTGGTTGATGAAATCAATGACCGGCTTGTTGCCAGCAAATTGATAACCTTCAAATATGTGATACCACACCACCAGCAGGGCGGCCACTCCGCGTAATCCGTCAAGGAGTTCATAGTGGGGTCTTGAATTAGAAAATGACATTTGTGTTGATTAGTTTAGAAGTTAAAAAGCTGTTGCGACAACCTGCCTTTTCTTATATCTGTTCAAAAAACTTTTTGCCGAGATAAAATTATGGGCAAATTTATAAATATTCTCTGGGACAAAGAAGAATAAGGACGAGGAAAGAAGGGTGAGCGTTGCGGAAAAAGTCAGTTTATTGCCCGTTAGAAAGTCTGTTTTATAAAAATTATTGAGAAAAATAAGCAAAATGTTTGCTGCGCGAAAAAAAATAATTACTTTTGCCAGTGTTAAACCGTGAGGCTCGTATCGCGGGTCGCACCGACAATCAAAATAATAGACAATTATGACATTCGCACAGTCCTTTTATTTTTACGCTTATTTTTACTTTGCTGAGCAAGCGAAGCGGGACGTCGTATGCCATACGAAATAACATGATTCAAGCATTTTACAATCCCGCTTCTGTAAAGGAGCGGGATTTTTTGTTAAAACAAACCGTATGAAAGTAGCAATTCAAGGTATAAGGGGGTCGTTTCACGATATTGCCGCCCATGAATATTTCCAGGGCGAGGAACTCGAAATGGTGTGGTGTAACACCTTTGAAAATCTCTTTGCCACCATGAAGGAAGACGACAACTGCTTGGCACTGATGGCCATCGAGAACACCATTGCGGGCAGTCTGCTCCACAACTATGAATTGCTACGGCAGAGCGGTGCCACCATCATCGGCGAATACAAACTGCACATCGAACACAGCATCATGTGCTTGCCAGGCGAAGATTGGGCCGACATCAAGGAGGTCAATTCCCATCCCGTGGCTTTGGCGCAGTGTCGCGGATTCCTTCAGCGCCATCCGCAAATCAAAGTGGTGGAAGCCGAAGACACTGCTGGAGCGGCAGAGATGATCAGTCGCCAAAAACTGCACGGACACGCCGCCATCTGTCATGCTGGTGCCGCGCCAATCTACGGCATGCGACTCCTCGAAAAGAGCATTGAAGACAACAAACACAATTTCACGCGCTTCCTCGTGCTCTGCGACCCCTGGAATGCCGACCGCCTGCGCGATCTCCACGCCACCAACAAGGCCAGCATCGTTTTCACCCTGCCGCATGAAGAAGGGTCGCTCTCGCAGGTGCTCAGCATCTTCTCGTTCTATAAGATAAACCTCACCAAAATCCAGTCGTTGCCCATTATCGGGCGGGAATGGCAATATCTTTTCTATATTGACGTGACCTACGACGACTATATGCGCTACCGCCAAAGCATCGATGCGGTGCGCCCACTGATTAAAGAACTCAAAATATTAGGAGAATATGAAGGTAAATAACCAGCCAGACATACAGCCGGCCCAACGCCTCGACAGTGTGCAGGAATACTATTTCTCACGCAAAGGCAAAGAAGTGGCCCGCATGAATGCTGAAGGCAAGGACATCATCTCGCTTGCCATTGGCAGTCCCGATATGCCGCCTTCGCAGCAAACCATCGATACCCTCTGTCGCGAGGCGCAAAACCCCAATGCCCACGGCTATCAGCCAACGGTGGGCATTCCGCAGTTGCGCGAGGCTATGGCCGATTTCTACAAGCGTTGGTATGAGGTCGACTTGGACCCCCAAAGCGAAATTCAGCCCCTCATCGGTTCGAAGGAAGGCATCCTGCACGTGACGTTGGCCTTCGTCAATCCAGGCGACAAGGTCCTCGTGCCCAATCCAGGATACCCCACCTATACATCACTCTCGCGTCTGCTCGGCGCTGAGGTGGTCAACTACAACCTGCGCCCTGAAAACGGATGGCAGCCCGATTTCGACGAATTGGAAAAGATGGACCTGACGGGCGTGAAAATCCTGTGGAGCAACTATCCCAACATGCCGACGGGAGCACCAGCCTGCCGGTCAACTTACGAAAGACTCGTTGACTTTGCCCGCCGCCACAACATTCTCGTGGTGAACGACAACCCATACAGCTTCATCCTCGGCCACGAGCATCTGAGCATCCTGCAAGTGCCAGGCGCCAAAGACGTGTGCATCGAGTTCAACTCCATGAGCAAAAGCCACAATATGCCGGGATGGCGCGTCGGCATGCTCGCCACCAACGCACAGTTTGTCAAATGGATATTAAAGGTGAAGAGCAACATCGATTCCGGAACGTTCCGCCCCTTGCAGCTCGCCGCTGCTGAGGCTTACCGCAACGACGATGCCTGGCATGAAGAAGCCAACGTGAATGTCTATCGCCGCCGCCGTCAGCTCGCCGGACAAATCATGGACGCCCTCGGCTGCAAATATGAAAGTTGGCAGGTCGGCATGTTCCTTTGGGGACGCATCCCCGACAGTTGCGCCAATGTGGAAGACCTCACGGAGCGTGTGCTCCACGAAGCCCGCGTGTTCATCACGCCCGGTTTCATCTTTGGCTCAAATGGACAACGCTACATCCGCATTTCTCTCTGCGCCAAGGAAGAAAAACTGGCAGAGGCCTTGGAGCGCGTCAAGGCAATGAACTGAGTTTCCCCAAAAAAATACTATATTATACAATCCCCAAACAACCCATAATATGCCTCTCGAATTAAAACCCCTCAATTTCCCTGGTGTGGAAATGAAACGCCCGGTGATCATCGCCGGTCCGTGCTCCGCTGAAACAGAAGAACAAGTGATGAACACCGCCACACAGTTGGCAAGTAAAGGAATCAAGATTTTCCGTTCCGGTATCTGGAAACCGCGCACCAAGCCCGGCGGCTTTGAAGGTGTTGGCGTGACGGGTCTTCCTTGGCTGCAGCGCGTGCAGAAAGAACTCGGCATGCTTGTTTCGACGGAAGTGGCCACGCCCAAGCATGTGGAAGCCTGTCTGGAAGCTGGCATCGACGTGCTCTGGATTGGCGCACGCACCGTGGCCAACCCCTTTGCCATGCAAGAATTGGCTGACTCGTTGCGCGGCGTTGACATCCCCGTGCTGGTGAAGAATCCCGTTAACCCCGACCTCGAACTCTGGGTGGGCGGTTTGGAACGCATCAATGGAGCGGGCATCAAGCGCCTTGGCGTCATCCACCGCGGTTTTTCAACCTACGACAAGCGCATCTATCGTAACCTCCCCATGTGGCATATCGCCATCGAACTGCGCCGCCGTTTCCCCAATCTCCCCATCTTCGGCGACCCCAGCCACATCGGCGGAGCGCGTGAACTCGTTGCTCCTTTGTGTCAGCAGGCAATGGACCTCGGTTTCGACGGACTCATCGTTGAGAGCCACTGCAACCCCGATGCCGCATGGAGCGATGCCAAACAGCAGGTGACGCCAGATGTCCTCGACTTCATCCTCGACAAACTCATCATCCGCAAGAGCGTGCAGAGCACTGAGAGCCTCACGGCATTGCGCCACCAAATTGACGAAATCGACAACGCCCTCATCGAGCAATTGGCAAAGCGCATGCGCCTGAGCCGCGAAATCGGACAATATAAAAAGGAGCACGACATGACCATCGTGCAGACGGGACGCTACAACGAAATCCTCGACAAGCGCGGCGCACAAGGCGTGCTCTGCGGTATGTCGTCTGACTTCATGAAAACCGTGTTTGAAGCTATTCATGAAGAGAGCGTACACCAGCAAATTGAAGTGATGAACAAAAATTGATAGGGAACGGGGCGGTTGGCTCTCCAGCCGCCTTCTTTCTAAAAAACGGAATATGAAAATCTTGATATTGGGAGCGGGCAAGATGGGCTCGTTCTTTGTGGACCTGCTGAGTTTTGAACACACCACCGCTGTCTACGACATCGACCCAAAGCGACTGCGCTTCATGTATAACACCGAGCGCTTTACGACGCTTGAGGAAATCGCCGAATTTAAACCAGAATTGGTCATCAACGCCGTGACCTTGAAATACACGCTTGATGTCTTCAAGCAAGTGATGCCTTATCTGCCCTCCGACTGCATCTTGAGCGACATCTCTTCTGTCAAGACGGGTTTGCGCGAGTTTTACGAGCAGTGTGGCCGGCGCTACGTCTCCACCCACCCCATGTTCGGTCCGACGTTTGCCAACCTCGGCGCCCTGTCGAACGAGAATGCCATCATCATCACGGAGGGCGACTATATGGGCCGCATCTTCTTCAAGGACCTCTACAGCCGCTTGGGACTTCACATCTGTGAATACACCTTCGATGCTCACGATGAAACCGTTGCCTATTCTTTGGGCACCCCCTTCGTCTCCACCTTCGTGTTCTCTGCCGTCATGAAGCATCAGGACGCTCCTGGAACCACCTTTAAGCGCCACATGGCCATTGCCAAAGGAGTGCTCGGAGAAGACGACACGCTCTTGCGCGAAATCCTTTTCAATCCGCGCATGAGCAGTCAGGTCGGGAAAATCTGTGACGAACTGAAAGACCTGATGGATATCATCGACAGCAAGGACGAAGCACGCTTCAATGCCTATCTGAAGAAAATCCGCGAACACATCAAATGAGGCGTAACCATTTTTGAGTTGCTTCCGCCTCTCAGTAAAAACAACCCCAGATTGCTTTCCGTAATCTGGGGTTGTTTTTGCTGCAGGCCTCAAAGCCCAAGAAAATGGCTGGGCGGAATTACTTTGTTTTCTCCTTGCGTTCGCGACACCTTTGCCTGTCTCGTTCGCGATACCTTCGCCTGCGGACAGATGATTTATAGGACGAAAGAATATGCTGCAAAACATGTTTAACTTTATTTATTGGCTGCCCAGCGCCAGGTTTTTGTTATTATCTGTAATTTTGTCAGACAAATAAAATATAGCGATAATTCGAAACATGGAATCTTTAGAACTACAAGGCAAGAGCAGCACATTGGTTGATCTGGTGGAGGAAAAACTGCTGCAATATTTAAAGGAAAACGATTACTGCATTGGTAGCGTCATTCCCAATGAAGCAGAACTCTCTTCCTCGTTAGGCGTGGCCCGAAGCGTTCTCAGGGAAGCTTTGAGCCGCTTGAAGATGATTGGAATGATTGAAAGTCGCACCAGGAGAGGTATGGTTATTAAGGAACCATCTCTTTTGGGTGGCATGAAGCGTCTCATCGACCCGAGAAATCTCAGTGAGAATACGTTGTGTGACCTTCTGGAGTTCAGAATGATGCTTGAAATCGGAATGACCTACAAACTTTTTGAGAATCTCACCGACAAGCATTTAAAGGAACTGGAAAATATCATCAAAATGGAGGTCGTTTTGGGATGCAATGAATATTCACTGGCGAGTGAGGTGAAATTCCATTCAAAGCTGTATGAGATAACAGGCAATTCAACTATCATTGAATTTGAACGGATCATTTATCCGCTGATGGAGTTTGCCAAAGAAAAATTCCACGAGCACTTGATGCCCCTGAATCAAGAGCTTCTTCAACGTGGGGAATTGGTCACTCATGCAGACCTCTTAAAGCTTCTCGTAGACAGAGACGAAGAAGGCTACAGGAAAGCCATTGGAAAGCATTTGAGTGTGTATAGAATCTTCCTGAAGAATATGAGAAACCGCGAATAATAGGCTTTGACAGTCTGTGGGATGGCGTTCACCATTGTGTGGCCCCATTCTCACTTCGTTCTTTGAAAAAATGTGGTCTGGATGAGATGCTATCTGTCATTGACTCAAACGGCAAAGTTTGCTTCGCTCAATCTATCAAGGCTGGTCAGGAGAGTATGGAAATTTCTACAAGCGGAATGCCTGCCGGCATGTATATCATTCGTGTTACCGATGGAAACAAGGAAGTGGATAATTGTCGCATAATTATCCGTTAACCTTCCGCTGAGGCCAACCTATTGGCCGACATTTTCCAAGTAAATAATATAGTAAGGGGCGACTTGAATAGCTAAGTTCAAGTCGCCCCTTATGTGTGTGTATGTATCAGTGTTGCGTTATCTCAGTCTGTCTCAGAAATCCGGAAGAATCAGTACGCGGATGTAGTCTTTCAGATGGACAGGACCTTTGCCATATCCTCCTTGAGAGTCGCTGATGAGGAGTAGCGTCTGCCGGCCGTCGTTAAGCTGTCGGCCCAGGCACATGCCTTCGTAGTTAGCGAAGTTTTGTTTGAAAGGCGTCATGTGCGTGGTGAAAGTGGCGATGAGCCGCTTCGTCATGAATTTATTCGGGTCGAGTTTTTGCAAATCTGTCGACGAATCAATCATCCACGACTCCTGCGGATTCACCATGAAAATCTTGCAGGTGCATTGCGAACTGAGGTAGCCGTTGGAGATGTCTGCCTCGCGCTCCATCACGAGGAGGCGTCCATCGGGCAGTGTGGCAATTTCAGACACGCCGTAGACATAGATTTTTCCGAAGTCGTCGGCCTTTCCGCGATCCATGCGGTAGGCATATTGTGCAATCGGGAGCAGGTCGTCTCTGAAAGATTGCAGGCGCAGCAGATTTTGTTCTCCGGGGTGCATCGGTCCTGCGGCATTCCCGTCTTTGAGCAGTGTGCTCTCAGTGGTGGTCCAGAAACGATGTGTGGTTGGGCAGTAGGCGAGCGATTCAAATCCGTAGTTGGGGACGATGTTGCCGAGGCCGAAGATTTTCGGCACTGTCAGTTCGCGCCCCGTTGGCTGCCCTTCCATATTATATTCCAAGATTTTCTGATCACCTTCGCCAGCGATGAATACCGTGCCTGCTGGAGGAAAATAGGCGATGCCTTCGCAGTCGCGGACAGAGATGCCCGTGGCTGCCGACACCTTTGGCGAGGAATTGCCCTTGAAGCTTTCCAGATAGACACTCTCGATGGCACCCGTTGTGGCGTTTTGGTCAATGAGGAAAGTGAAGAAGCCGTCGGTGATTTCTTTATCGGAGACAACGGCGTAGCGGTTGTTGCCGAGAGAGGTGATACCGCTGTAGTTGCCTGTTCCGATGCGCCATTTGGAGAGTGCCACTTGTCCGAGGTCAACGGCTTGCTGCGCTGAGGAAATGAGCGGCATGAAGAGCAGGCTCAAAGCGAGGAGAATTTTCGATTTCATGTTGTTGTGTAGTTGGGTTTGAAGAAGATTGGTTTTACTTAGCCCGAAGGCTTTCACCATTACTTATGCCCTTATTCGTTGAGCATCATTTCGATGAGCGTTGGGTGTGCTCCCAGGAACATGGCTGCCAGACCGCCTGGCGTGACGATGCTATCGGGGCGTTGGTCGGTTAGTTGCACTTTGCCTTTTCCGACGAGGTAGAAACCGTTGTTCTCTGGCACGTCGAGGTCGCCGTCCACTCCGATGTGTATTTCAAAATCGGGATAGGCCTTAACCACGGCCGAGAGGAAATGTTTCACGTTGATGACGCGGGCCATGGCAAATGGCGTGGCACCATTCACGGCGCCTGGCGATGGCACACGAGCATAGATGTGGTCGACACCGGCGAGCTGCTTGAGCTGGCGCACGAAGAGGTCTTTCACTTCCTGATGCGTCACGAGCAGACTGCGCATGAAGACGCGGCCATCGGCTTCTGGAACAGCGAGACACAGACCGACGATGCGGCGTTTGCGGCGTGCCACGAGAACGTAGCCGTTGTCGTTGTCGCAGTCGGCCAGGGCCGCGAAGAAATCGTTTTCAGAGGGGTGGAGCATAAAATCGAAGCCCGAATAGCGGCGGAAGAAAACGTAGAGTTCCATTGGCCATTCATCGGGTTGCTGGATTTCCACGTGCGGGTCGTCTTCCCCTTTATCTTCTATCTCCACCTCTTTGCGGTAGGTGGCAGTCCAATAGGCACCGTGTTCTGGTTTCTCATAGAAATGCCGTAAGCCTTCATCGGCTGGAATCACGAAACTCAGAGCAGCCCCCTGCCGATAGAGTTCGCGGTGGGCCTGCCGCAGCAGTTGCGAGGCGACCCCGCGTTTGCGGTGTTCCGGCGAAACACAAAGGCCAGAGACATAGCCCGTGAAGATCATCAGGCGGTGGAAAGTCATGGGGTAGGGGATGACCTGCATGGCGCCGATGACCTTGCCGTCTTCGCGAACGGTGATGTTTTGTTGGTCGGTATATTTCTCTTCGAAATAGATGTCCATGAATTCTTCGCTGTCGTGGAAGCATTCCTTCCAGAGCGCACGTGTCTGTTGTTTTATTTCTTGTGGAGTGAGTATCATAATATATATATGAGTAGGCAGTATATGAGTAGGCAGACTGAGAAAAGTCTTGCCATACCATTACTTATTTACTTATTCTGCAAAAGGATGTCGCGTCATTACGGCATATTTATGCAGCAGGACGCTTGGATGGTAGCTAAGTTTCGATTGTCTGAGTCCTGGAATGCCCAAATCTTCTTCGCGATTGATATATTTGAACGATTCCGGCAGGTGGCGTACAAATTCGCGGTTGATCATGGCAAAGGCCCCTTCAAACTCTGTGTCTGCTTTTTCTGCGCAGACGTCAAACGTGTCGTAATTGACGGGCGCACCATAAGTGAATGCCACCAGTTTGTTGTCAACGCGGAGGAGCCCGCCTTGTCCGCCGAGGTGTTCCCAGTTTTCAAACACGTAGGCCATTGAGCGCCGCTCATCGTTCATCTCGTGGCGCATTTGCGGCGTGTAGTCGTCGGCTTTGTCTTCCGCCCATTGCTTTTCGAGCGCCAGGCATTCTTCAAAGACGTCAGGCGAGAGCGCTTCGTAGGCGAAATGCGGGTAGGCCGCCTCAAATTTGTTGCAGTGGTTACGTTTGGGCTGGAGCTTTTTGCCCGAGAGCGTGGCGAGCACTTCGCGGTGGTAGATATAATCGGTGAAGTCACGGTTCGCCGTGGCATAGAAATAGCCCGGCATGGCTTCGTCGAGCAGTGCCAGATTGTTCTCACACACGCCAAGCATCAAGAAAGGCGCTCCCTGCTGTTCGGCATCTTCTATGAGGGTCGGCACGATGTGGTGTAGGTCGCCCTTCCCCACTGGCATGAGGTAGGCCAGATGTCCGTTACTTTTGAATCGAAAGAGCTGCCATCCTTCATAGTGGGCCGTCTCGGTGTCGTAGAGAAATCTCCAGCTCATCAGATTCATGAAGTTGAGGTCGCAGTTGCGGCATTCCGTTTGACTGACGGCACTTCGTATGTCGTTTTTGTCGCTGAGCGATATGGGGTGAAAGTTGACGTTTGGCATGGTGTTGGGGACGTATTTGGAATGTTCAAGAAACATTTGATGATGCAGCCAGCACAATTCTGGCACGTGGCTTCTTTTTTTAATTTAATAGGCAAAATGTCGGATGGAAAATCCGTTGCCCGTTGGGACGGCGATGGACACGGAGTCGCGTTGTGGCATCAGGATGTCGTTGTATCCGCTGAGCAGGCATGAGATGTAAGAACGCGTGGTGTATGTCTTCCCGTCATTCCGTCTGTCGTGCGTCAGTTTGATGTGCAACATCTTTGCGCCGTTGGCTTCAGTGGTGATGCCGTCTTCCACAAACATGATTTTGTGTTTCTCAGCCCCAGAAGTTTTGAAGGATACCAGCAAGTTGAGATAGCGGCCAGAGCGCCAGATGGCTTCTGCCGTGATGGCATCCGCTTTCATTTCCGCAGGCTTCTCCGCGAGCGGCGCCATGCAAAAGACGGTTTGCAGACTGACCACCTCCGCCCCCTGTGCTTCCTTTAGAAAGACAGCCCTGACGCGGTAGGCGGTATCGGGTACCAGCGTTTGTGTGATGGCCTCCTTGTTAGTCACCGCCAGCGTGTCGGCATTGTCGAGGATGAGACTGGCAACGCGCCCGTTGTGGTCGGTGGCAATTTCTGCCAAGTCCTGTCGGTAGGCCACGATGGGATCATCGTCCTTGCTGCATGCCGCCAGCGTCATGATCCATGAAGCGGCCAGCAGCAGGTGGAGAAAATGGCGTTTGATGGTTGTCACGGATTCAGAGCGGTTATTTGGTTACGGAGAGGCATGGCATACATCGTCAGGATGCGTTCAGCAGCTTCGTTGTCTCCGGCTTTGGCACAGATCAGCAGTTCCATGAAATTCATTATCGTTCCTCCATTTCTTTTTTGATTCGCTGGATCGTGCGGTAATAAATCGCGGCTACTCCTTTATAGCCTATATGAAATTCGTCGGCCAACTCTGCAAATGAGCGTTCTTCCAACGCTCTGGAAAGAAATATCAGTCTGTCGCGCTCCTGAAGTTTTTCCAGAAGTCGCATCAGTGCGGCATATTCGGTCTGCAGATCAAGCGCCCTGCATACTGCGTCTTCCATGTCATAAGTGGACGCAAACACATTGTCG
>OJAW01001313.1_pt1 | contig 14686 bp, 15 predicted proteins | sample 1589151 | NCBI WGS metagenome assembly OJAW01 (sample SAMN03283290) | human gut metagenome | biome: human-associated habitat; material: feces | host: Homo sapiens | place: Peru | collected 2012 | reverse complement strand
TCCCCAAAGTCATATGGGAGAGTATCGCTCGGCGCCCTGTAAGTGAAATGATAAAGAGGGTTATCGGGCAAAAAGTTGGAGGGATTTATAAGATTACTTATATCCCAACTGGGGAAGCTTATATAGGCCGAACTGTCAATTTCAAGGATAGATGGCAAGCTCATATTCAGACCGCGCTAGGTATGGAAAAAGCTGCCAGCTCAACGCTTCATACGCATATGGCGCGGAACGGAATTTGGAATTATAATTTTGAAATTTTAGAAGAAGTTCCGAAAGATAAGCAGAGCGAAAGAGAAAAATTTTATATTGATTTGTATGGAACGCAAAAGCAATTAAATATGAGGAAAGGATAATGAGAGGAAATTTGATTTTTTCTCATTTTTCTTTTATAATATAATAAAAAGATGGAAGGAGAACTAAATAGATGTACGATTTGCCTACTTTTTATCACTATGAAAATTTTGATGATGTTCTTGGAATTTCTCTTAGGTGTCAATTCCAACGAGTAAGTGATTATCTTCTCTCAAAAGATGATACGATGGCTTCTTTTTATATTAACTCTCAAGACGATGATATTTATGAGGAGGATTGGATGTAATGAATCTTTCAAATTTTGAAAAACTCAAAAATCTCTCAATGGAAGAAATGGCAGATTTTCTATCTGACCAAATGGCGCTTGAGGGTACGATTTATGACCAATGGATGACAGATACTTTTTGTAATAATTGTCCAGATACAAAAGATTATGATGGGAGTCCAGTAAGTTTTTGTGAAATAAACCATGATTGCCCCTATGGACTTTATCTTCTTAGTAATAAAGATTTGATAATGCGCTGGCTCTCTTGGGTGGAGGAAAAAGATGACTAAAACTTTTTGTGATTTTTGTGAAACTTATATACCTAATCCAACTTCCTATAATACTTGGTTTCTTCCAATTTGGGATACTGGTGTAGCTTTTCGTGGAGAACATAGAGATGCAGTTCTTGTTAAGGAAAAAGGAATAGTTTCAGAACAGTTTTGTCTTTGTAATACTTGTGTTCAAGATATAGCAACTATAATTAATAGATATAAAAATGATAGAAAAAGGGAGAGGTCTTAGACCTCTCCTTCTTCTTTCTTATCTTCAGTTGTGGGTGGAATCTCTGCGACGGCGCTGGTTGCTACATTATTTAGTAAAGTATCTAATACTTGGAGGTTTTTATTGCCAGCAAGTACGTAGTCTTTTACACTTTGAATTGCTTCTTTGGATGTCATAATATCCCTCCTTTGTATTTATAAGTAGATTTTTGGAAGTTAGTTTTAGGAAATTTGATATTTTTGGAGTTTTGGGATATAATATTATTATAAATGTAGAAAGGAGTTGGAGAAATTTGGGTTATGATGCTAATTCAATTCAAATAAGAGATTTTCGTACAGCTTGTCGAGCCACCCCTGGAATGTATTTAGGAGCGACTGCACAGGATGCCTCTTTCAATTGTTTTCTTGAAGTACTAAATAATGCTTGTGACGAAGCTATGATGGGACGTGGAGATAGAATCGAAATAATTTTATCTGATGACTGCAACACACTAACCTGTGTAGATAATGGGGCTGGAGTCCCTCGCGGGCCGAATAAGGATTGTGAAGAAGTCTTAATTGAACTTTTTTGTTCTGCTCACAGTTCTGGTAAATTTGATACTTCTAATTATAAAAAAGTTCGAGGATGTCATGGTATCGGAACATCGGCAGTATGCGTATGTTCTCGTGAATTTGAAGTTTGGAGTCGAAGAGAGGGTAGTGAATATCATCTAAAGTTTCAAGACGGTATTCCATGTTCTAATAAAAGTGAAAAGATTAGAGAAGTTAGTTCTACTGGCTCAACTTTTAGATTTACTCCAAATAAGGAAGTATTAAATATTGAAAAAGATGAAAACACCTTTGAACCCGAACGAATTCGAGAAGAACTTCGACTTACATCTTACTTTATTCCAAAAGTTTTGTTTGTTTTTACTTATAAAGGTAAAAGCGATACATTCTACTCTTCACAAGGACTAAAAGATTTTGCTAAAGACAATATTGAAAAGCCTCTACATAAATCTTTTATTTATGGATATAAAGAATTTGATGATGAAGTCGAGGTTGAAGTGTTCGCCCAATGGACAAGCGGGAGAGAAACAGAATATATTTTCTCTAATGGCGCGCTAAATATAGACGGTGGAACACCAAGTACCGGCGCAAAAACTGCTTTTACAAGAACTATTAATTCCTTATCCAAGGGAGATTTTACTGCTGACATGATAAGAAAGGGGCTCGTTTATATTGTCAATGTGCGCCACCCCCATCCTATTTATCAAAATCAGACTAAATCTCGTATCCAAAATCCAGAACTGAGAGGATATACCCAAACAGTTTTTACTGATGCCATAAAAGATTTTGTAAAAAAACATAAAGACGAATTTGATAAAGTTGTTGATTTATTAGTCAAAGAAAAAAAAGCAGAGATGATGGCTGAAAAAGCGCGCCGTCAAGTTCTTGAAGCGGGTAAAGAAGTTGAAAAGAATCAACGAAAAAAAGTTTTTGCGAGTGATAAGCTGAAGGATGCGGAATTTTTAGGCGAAGGCTCTACTCTACTGATTGCCGAGGGTGATTCTGCGTTAGGAGGCTTGGCACAAGGTCGTGATTATACCAAGTATGGTATTATGGCTATTCGGGGTAAAATTATCAATGCTTTATCTAATCCTGACGAGAAGGTTTATGAGAATGAGGAAATTAAACTACTACTGAGTGCCATGAACATTGTACCTGGTAAATATGATGCAAAAAAACTTCGGTATGGTAAACTTGCCATTTGTACTGATGCTGATAGTGATGGTTATCATATTGGTCTGCTTATTATGGCAGCTTTGGCCCATATTGCCCCTCAGTTTATTCATGAGGGTAGATTGTGTTGGCTACGTTCTCCTTTATGGATTATAAGTAATGGGAAGACCGAGCATTATTTCTTTACTGATGCAGAATATGAAGCAAATAAGACCAAAGTAAAGGGTGAAGTTCAACGCAATAAGGGGCTTGGTTCTCTTGAACCTAACCAAGCGCGTAAATCTATGTTCGATCCGGAATATCAGCGTATGGATGTGATGGAGTATGATGAAGAGGCGATGGATTTACTTTATTCTCTAATGGGAAGTGAAGTAGGTCCAAGACGTGATTTTATTATGCAGAATGTAGATTTTAGTGAAATTAGGGAGTGATTTATAATGGCTAATTATTATTATGTAGAAATTAAAAGTAAAAAAATTGACTCGAAAGCAGCTGTGGAAATTTTTAATTATATAATGCATCATCAGCGAGTTCGTTGGTTTGACTTTTCTGAAGGCGGAATTATCAAGTATAATTCCAGAGGATTGGAAGATATTTCTGAAGTTCTTGAAAAATACGGCATTACCGAAGAAGAAGTTAAGGTTGAAGATGAATTTGAAAGATTTTATAACTCTCTTTCTCCAGAAGAATTAAAACAAATGGAAGAAACTGTTAAAATGGCTAGAGGGCGAGAGGAAACTTCCAAAAACTATAACTCCAGCAAATGCTTTTAATTTCTGAGGTAACTTATGGAAGAAGTATTATACGAAGACGAAATCCCAGTGGGCCGAGCTCAGGATTTAAGAGGACAAAAGTTTGGAGCTTGGACTGTTTTATACAGAGTTAAAAATCGTAGTGGTAAAGTGGTTTGGTTTTGTGAATGTGAGTGTGGAACACGAAGAGAAGTTTATGGAGATAATTTAAAGTCTGGAAAAACTCGCTCTTGCGGGTGTAAACATCAAGAATTAACTTTACAGGCGTATGAAGAAAATAGGAAAAATGGTATTATAAGATGCAATTTTAAAAACATTACCAATCAAAGATTTGGAACTCTAATAGCAAAAAGACCTTTATCTGAACGAGGTCCAAATCGTCAAGTAATTTGGGAGTGTCAATGTGATTGTGGGAAAGTTGTTAATGTGAGAGGCACCTCGTTAAGATATGGTGAAGTGTCTAGTTGTGGCAGTGCTTCTTGTCGTGGATCAGAAAAAGATATGACGGGAATGGTTTTTGGAAAATTAACAGTTATATCTAAATCTGATTTTAAAAATTCTTATTCAAATCATACTTATTGGAATTGTAAATGTGAATGTGGTAATACTTGTGTAGTAATGGGGAGTAATCTCAGAAATGGCACAACAAAATCTTGTGGCTGTCTTTTGTCAACAGGTGAAATGTTCATTAGTCAATTACTGAATAAACAAGGTATTCCTTTTGAACAACAAAAAAAATTTGAAAATTGTTATTTGCATAATAGCGGAAAATGTCGTTTTGATTTTTATGTTAATAATAACTATTTAATTGAATATGATGGACAACAACATTTTGAATCCGTTGAATATTTTGGTGGAGAAGAGCAGCTTAAAATCCAGCAAAAGCGAGATACTTATAAAAATCAATGGTGTAAAGAAAACAATATTCCATTAATCCGCATCCCCTACACAAAATTAGATACTCTCTGTATTAAGGATTTAATGCTTGAAACAACTCAATTTAGAGTTGTATAAATATGAGAAGAGGAAATTTGATTTCCTCTTCTTTTTTTGATATAATATTTATATAATCTGAAGAAAGGAGAAAATACGGTGTCTAATCTAAAACCTATTATTGAAGAAAGTTTCACACAGTACGCAGCCGCAGTCATCCAATCGCGTGCTCTGGTTGATGTGCGTGATGGACTTAAGCCGTCTGCCCGTCAAATCTTTTACTGTATGGACAAATATAAATATGTAGCAGCCAAACCTTTTCAAAAAACAATGGCGGCGATTGGCGATGCTATGAAGCATTTTTATATTCATGGTGATAGTTCTTGTGAAGGTATTATAATGCGTGCTGGTCAGGCTTTTGCTATGAGATATCCGCTTGTAGAAGTAAAAGGTAATGGCGGAACCCTGTTGTCATCTGGCAACTGGGCGGCTCCTCGTTATACGGAGACAAGGCTTTCTAAGCTTGCTACATATCTATTTGCTGACATTGATAAAGACACTATTGACGATTGGCGGGATAATTATGCTGATAATGAGCAGTATCCATCTGTGCTTCCTACTAAGGGATATTACAATATCGTAAATGGTAGTAGTGGTATTGCAACAGGTATGGCTTGTTCTATTCCTCAGTATAATTTACACGAATTGAATAATGCACTTATTCATCTTATTGACAATCCAGATTGTGATTTTGATGAAATCTATTGCGCTCCCGACTTTGCCACCGGCGCTATTCTTTATAACGAAGACGATGTGAAGGAGTCTATGAAGAATGGTCAAGGATTTGCTTGTAAGTTGCGTAGTGTGGCCGAATTTAACTCCAAGGAAAGATGCTTTACTATAACCGAAATTCCCTATGGTGTTTACACTAACACAATTTGTGGTCAGCTTGAGGAAATTGTGAATGGAGAGGATAATCCTGGCATCGAAAGATTTAATGACCTCACTGGCTCTACTCCACTAATTAAGATTTACCTAACAAAGAAAGCAAACCCTGATAAGGTGCTAAAATATCTGTTTAAAAATACTTTTCTTCAGTACCATTATGGTATCAACTTCACAATGCTAGATAATGGCCGTTTTCCTCGTGTGTTTGGTTGGAAAGAAATGCTCCAATCTCATATCGACCACGAGCGCGTTATGTATCGTCGTGCTTTTGAATTTGACCTCAATAAAATCAAATTCCGTATTCACATCATTGATGGTCTTTTGATTTGTATGACGCGTATTGAAGAAGTTATCCAAACAATTCGTAATTCCGCATCTGCCGCAGCAGCCTCTGTTGCATTACAGAAAAATTTTCTGCTCGATGAAGCACAGGCCAAAGCAGTATTGGATATGAAACTAAGTCGTTTGGCGCACTTAGAGGTTCAAAAGCTGGAAAATGAAAGAAATGATTTGGTTTCTAAGGCAGAGTCTGTTGAAAAGATTCTCAACAATGAGGAGCTGTTCAAAGAAGAAATCAAAAAAGGATGGCGTGAAGTAGCCAATAAGTTCGGAGATGCCCGCCGAACAAAAATTTTGAATATTTCAAATGATGAAGAAACAATCGAGCAAAAGCAACTATCCCTTTCTTTCACAAATGAAGGAGCGGTATTCGTAAGCGAAACTTCTACACTTTATTCTCAACGAAGAAATGGTGTAGGCTCAAAATTTAAGCTTGACAAAGGAGAATTTGTAGTTGACACTCTGATTGGAAACAATACAGATGAAGTTCTCTTTTTTACACAGCGCGGAGCCTTTTATCATTTGAAGATAGGAGAATTCAATATTGGAGAAAAACAATATCTAAATTCATTCCTACCTATCAATGGAGACGATGAAATAAAATCAGCTACAATTCTTTCTAAAGATACGGAGTCCTCAAATATTCTTTTCCTTACAAAGAAGGGAATTTTGAAGAAGTCTGCGCTTTCTGAGTATAATTTACGAAGAAATACCGGTGTTCAGGCTCTAAAGTTGGATGATAATGATTTGATTGCTTCTATTCTCATTTTGAAAAATGAAAGAGTTGGTATTCTTACTGAGGAAGGAAACTTTATTATTATCGAAACTAAAGATATTAGACCTATTGGTAGAGTGGCCCGAGGAGTTGTAGGTATCAAGCTAAATGAGGGAGATAAAGTTGTTTCTGGACGAGTCATTCCTAAAGAAACAAGAGAAATTCTTTCTGTAAGTGAAGATGGATATTCAAAGCGAACCGATATAAACGAATTCAAAATTACCGGACGCGCAACCAAAGGAGTAAAGATTCAAAGAGCGGATAATCTTTGTGATTTTTTACCACTTATTGACTCTAGCGACATTCTAGTTGTATCTTCTACTACTCAAATTCGAGTGAAAGTTGAGGAAATTCCTATACTAAGTCGTGGCACACAAGGGGTCAAGACTCTAAAATTAGGGGAAAATTCAAAAGTAATAAAAATTCAAAATTTCTAAGTTTGAAAGTTTGAAAGTTTTGTAAATTTTAGCTATAATATTTATAGAAAGTTGAGAGAGGCATGAAACCTTTACTCATCTAATAATAAAAATAATTCATATGTAAAAGGAGAAAAAATTATGAAGCTAACAGAAAAGAGTCAGAGTGTGTTTGATTATGTGAAGAATGCAGGTGGTCATGTCTCTATTGATGAGATTTGTAATGCCATTGGTCGTGCCTCTCGTTCCGTAGGCGCTAATGTAACTGACCTACAGAAGAAGGGTCTAGTTGAGCGTGAGAAGGTTGAGGTTGAGGGTGCTGAGAAGCCCGTAGTTTATGTAAATCTAACCGATGCTGGTGCCACCTTTGTTCCCAGCGATGACGCTGAGTAATTTATTTTAATAATTTGGTAGGAGGGTTTTCCTCCTACCTTTTTATGAAAGAACCAAAGTAATTATTGTAAATGTAAAAAGGAGAAAAATTTTATGCTACATGAAGCCGAAAACCGTGTTCGTATTGAAGGTCTACTAAGTGAAACTGATTTAAAGTATGGTTCTTTTGTCAAGAATGGCGAGACAATCGAGACAATTGGAGGAACTATTAAGGTACTTGTTGAGCAAGTTGTAAATGCCGTTCCTCTACATCTTGAAATCCCTGTCCATCTTTTTAGTCAAAAGTATAAGAAGGATGGAGGTTTAAATCCCTCTTATGAAAGCATTCAGCGGGTTAAGGAAGAGTTTATGTCCATTGCCTCTGCCGGTGGACGTGAAGGTGCTGATAAGATTCGTATTACTGGTGCAAAAATCAAGATGAACGAGTTCTTCTCCAAGGATGGTCGTTTTGTAAGCTCTCCCCGTATTAGCGCTTCTTTCGTTGGTAAGGCTACTGGCGATTTTAAGCCTGAGGCCAGTTTTTCTTTGACTTTTGCTGTTTCTAATATCAATTATGTTGTTGATAAGGACGGTATTGAAGTTGAGCCCAAGAAGCTAGAGGTTACTACCATCGTTCCTAATTGGAATGGTCAGGTAGATGTGGTAAAGCTATATGCCTCTAACCCTAATGTTATCAATGCTATTACTCAATATTGGGAGCCTGATTACACTTTCAAGGCTAGTGGTCGTTTGAACTTTACCTCTACTACTGAGACTTATATTGAGGATGTAGATTTTGGTGAAGCTATTGAAAAGACTCGCACCCGTAGTATTAGTGAGCTACTAATTACTGGTGGTTCTCAGAGCGCTCTAGAGGGCGAGCAGGCCTTTGATGTTGAGGACCTTGCGCAGGCAATGAAGGCACGTAAGGCTCGTCTAGAGGCCCAAAAGGTTAAGGATATGAACAAAGTAAAGGGTGAGATGAAGACTCCTGCACCAACTACTTCTCGTTTAGCAGGAGACGACATGGGATTTTAAGGAGGTAAATAGTTATGGCTATTGATATTTTTTCCCTCCAACCCAATAAAATTTCGCGTGACCTACGCTCTAAATTTATTCTTCTAGCGGGTGCTCCTAAAATTGGAAAGACCGAATTTTGTGCCCAAAGTGATAAAGCTTTAATTCTTGCGACTGAGATTGGTACAAATGCTCAATCTGGCGTCCGCGCTCTTCCTATTCAGAAGTTTGCTGATTTCAAACTAGTTCTTCGTCAATTAGAAAAGCCTGAAGCAAAACAAATGTATTCAACTATTTGTATTGATACTATTGGTATTCTATATGACCTTTGTGAGCAGTTTGTCTGTCAGCAGAATGGTGTAAGTAAAATCGGAGACATCCCCTATGGCGGTGGATATAGCCAAACTTCAAAGGAATTTGAAAATTGTCTTCGTAAAATTACCATGATGGGTTATGGACTTATTATGACTTGCCATCTAAAAGAAACAACGGATGACGATGGAAAAGTAGTAGGTTATAAGCCCGATCTCAATAATCGTTGCTTGAAGACCGTCAATGGCCTTGTCGATATTATTGGAGTTATTACCCAAACTTGGAATGAAAAGGGAGAAAGTGAGCGGTGGGTTCAAACTCGTGCCACTCCCACTATTACTGCAGGTTCTCGTTATAAGTATCTTGAACCTCGTATTCCATTTGGCTTCCATGAACTTGAACAAGCAGTAGCTAAGGCTATTGATATGGAAGAAAAGAATGGTGGTTTAGTAACTGATGAAGCACCAATTATCCAGGAAGAAAAGCTCGACTTCAATGCTCTAATGTCTGAAGCTCGTGAGATTTGGACTACTAAGGTAAATAGCGCTCAAACCGATGAAGATAAGGAAGCAGTAGTTCGTGCTATGTCTAAAAAGGTAGAGATGGTGTTTGGACGAAAATTAAAACTGTCGGAGGTTACTGAGGATCAGGTCTCGCTCCTGTTTTTAGCTGTAATGGATTTAAGAGCAATGTAAAGCTGGTCCTTAGAGATTTTAGATTAGTAGAAACCCTCCTATCTTTTTCTACTTATAATTAGAAAAGATAGGAGGGAACAATATAAAAATGAAAGCAAAAGATGAAACAGGTAATACTTATGGAATATTAACCGTTTTAGAGCGTGCAGGAAGTAATAAACATGGAAAAGCTCTCTGGAAATGTCGATGTGAATGCGGTAAAGAAATTATTGTAGACGGAACATCATTACGAACTGGAAACACGACTTCTTGTGGTTGTCGCAGACTTTCTGCAGAAAAAACTGAAATCGGAAAACAATATGGGGAGCTAACCGTAATTTCAGTTGCCGGAAGGACAAATGCAAAAAAGATTTTGTGGAATTGCAAATGTAGCTGTGGCAAAATGGTTACCGTTCCTACTGGTCATTTACATTCTGGACTTATAAAAAGTTGTGGGCATAAAAGAGCTAGTCCTCTTATAATTGATGAAGTTGGGAATAAATATGGAAAACTAACAGTTTTAGAAAAAGTTTTATCAGAAAAGTCTCAAGAGGCTCGTTGGCTTTGTCAGTGCGAGTGTGGAAATAAAACTATAGTAACAGGAACTCGTCTTCGAAATGGAATAACGAAATCTTGTGGATGTATAAATAGTGTAGGAGAATATAATATCTCTAAAATATTGAATGAAAACGATATCTCTTATAAAAGTCAATATAGTTTTTCAGATTTAGTATATAAAGCTCCACTAAGATATGATTTTGCTATTTTAGAAAATGAAAAAGTTATTCGTCTAATTGAGTTTGATGGGCCACAGCATCGAGAAGGTAATTCTTGGCATACAGAAGAATCAGAAATTAGAGACTTGATGAAAAATGAGTATGCAAAAAGTAATAATATTCCATTAGTAAGATTACCATATTCTACCAGAGATAAAATTACATTAGATTTATTGTTTGGAGATACTTATTTAGTAAAATAATGGACTTGCGTGCGATGTAACCCATAAAACTAAATTAAAGGTAGGAGAAATCCTACCTCTTTTTTGACATTTTTAGGAAAATATGGTATAATATAATAAGATTGGAGGGATATAAATGGCAAAACATTTAGTCATCTGCCGTGCCTGTAAGGAGCGTTTTGACGCTCAGTTAGCCGGTGCGGATATAGAGTGGGTAATGCCATCTAAAGGATGGTACTATCACAAATCTTGTTATGAAAATCTGAAGAAAGGAAATATTCTAAAAGATAAAGATTGGAAAAAACGTATTTATGATTTTATCGCGCACGACCTAAAAGTTTCTTATGACTATCATCTTTGTGAAGCTCAGTTGAAAAAATTTGTTGAGAAAGATAAAATTGGAACTTATAAAGGTATTTTTTATACACTAAAATATTTCTATGAAATTAGAAATGGAGACTGGTCAAAAGGTCATGGAGGATTAGGAATTGTCCCTTTTATCTACGAAGAAGCTACTACCTATTGGAAGCAAAGAGAAAATAATGAACGAGGAACTTTGGCTGGAATTGAAGAGCAAATCAAACAACGAGAGTCCCAACAAAAAGTTCTACTAAAAAAGCCAAAAGCTACATCCCAAAAGAAAAAGTCTCGATGGAATTTGGAGGATATTGAATGATTGATAAGAATACAGAACTCCAAATTATTGGGAGTCTAATGAAGCGCCCTCAATATTTGAGTGAGATAGATAAATATACAATAACTCCCACAGATTTTTCCTCGACTTTTACTCGTTATTTATTTGTGGCGATTGATAACTTATATCGAGGCGGTGCGTCTCATATCACTCCAGTTGATGTTTCAAGTTATCTTGAAAGTACCCCAAGTGGGCAATTAGTTTTCTCCCAAAACAATGGTATTGAATATCTTCAAGACGCTGAATTTATGAGTGAGCCAGGTAATTTTCCTTATTATTATAATGAACTAAAAAAGTTCAACTTAGTAAGAGACCTCAAAAGAATGGGTCTTGATACTAGTAATATTTATTGTGAAAACCTAACTCAACCTAAAGCTTTCGATATAAATCAACGCTTCAAAAATCTTTCAGTAGATGATATACTAAAAGAAGTCAAGAAGAATTTATTGGATGTAGAAAAATCTTATATTCAAAATGAAACTGTCCAAACTTGGGAGTTGGAGAACGAAATTGATAATGTGATTGAGGCATTTGGTAGTGAGGAAGGTATCGGACTATCAATCAATGGAGAGATTTTTTCATCAATTATAAATGGGGCAGAACTTGGCGCTCTTACAATACGAAGCCTTTCTAGTGGATGTGGTAAAACAAGACTTTCTGTCGCTGACGCGTGTAAATTGGCTTTTCCATTTTTCTATAGTGAAGTAGATGGGAAGTGGGTCAAAAATGGTGCGTGTGAGCCAGTTCTTTTTATTATGACAGAGCAGAAACCAGAACAAATAATAAAAATGATTTTAGCATATCTAGGTGGAGTAGAGGAGTCCAAATTTAAGTTCAATACTCTTACTGATGATGAAAGAAAAAGAATTGAAGTCGCGCGTCATATAATCAAAACATATAAAACTCTAAAACTAATGCGGATACCAAATCCTTCTATTGAGCAAATAAAACTAAGTGTTAGAGAGGAAGTAATTCTTTCCCAACGACGTTATGTCTTTTTTGATTATATTTTTATTTCTCCTGGAGTTTTGAATGAATTTCAAGGACACAATCTTAGAAATGATGAAATTCTATCATTGATGGCAACAGCTCTAAAAGATTTAGCTATTGAACAGAATGTTTCAATTTTTACTTCAACTCAAGTAAATGCCAAAGCAGATGATAATTCAGAAATACGAAATGAAGCAAGTTTAGCTGGCGGTCGAGCGACAATCAATAAAGCCGATAATGGTATAATTGGCGCGCGACCTACGAAAGATGAAATAGATATACTTCAAAAAGATGGAAATTTGATGGGTGGTATAATTCCAAATCGAGTCTTTGATGTATTCAAGGTTCGATCGGGTCGTTGGACTCAAGTTCGTATTTGGAGTTATTTCAATACGGGGACATTAAGACTTACGGATTTATTTATAACTGATGATAGAATGAACCCTATTCTTGATTTTTATGATACTCAGCAAAGGGTTGAATGGGAACTGGATGAAAAAGAACAAAAGTTCTTAGAGGAGATAAATAAGTAAGAAGGGAGATTTCTTTGGATTATAGAGAAATAATTGAAAATCTTACTGATGAAATAGTAGAGAAAATTTTGGATAAATTGGAAATTCCTTGGCAAGATAAGGGAGATTTTCTTTTATGTAAAACTGCGTGTCATAATACTAATTTAGATGAAGCATCTTGGAAGCTTTATTATTATAAAAATACTCATATTTTTATGTGTTATAGTGAATGTGGCGCGCAGAATATCTTTCGTTTTATTGAACATTATTATGAAACGAGAGGAATCACTTATGACTGGCATGAAGATGTTTTAGAATTTGTTCGGAGTTATGGTGAGAAAAGATTTGCTGAGACAGAAATCAACGAAAGCTATAAATCAAAAAGAAACGAGTTTATGCCAAAAAAAGAAAGACGAGAGCTTCCGACTTATGAGAAAGGTATTTTGGATGTTTTCATAAAAGAGTATCCTGCTGATTGGGAAGAAGAAGGAATTTCTCATAAAGCTATGGATAAATTCAATATTCGTTTTTCCATTGGCCAAAATAAAATTATAATTCCTCATTATAATGCTAGGGGTGGTTTAGTTGGAATTAGAGGGCGAGCACTCAATCAATGGGAAGTAGAAAATGTGGGCAAATATATGCCGGTTCAAATTGAAGGCAAATGGTATTCACATCCATTGAGTCTAAATCTCTATGGTTTGGACAAAAATCTGGAAAATATTAAACGCTATGGAATTTGTTATGTCTTTGAAGCAGAAAAAAGCGTTCTTATGTGTGAAAATTTCTCATTTCCTAATTGCGCGGTTGCCTCCTGTGGAAGTCAATTCAATAAGTACCAACTTGATATTTTGATGCGTTATGCCCAACCAAAAGAAATTGTTATCTGCTTTGATAATGAAGAAAAGCCCGGAAGTGAAGACTATTTTCAAAAATTGTGGAAGATGTGCAATAAATATAAAAATTATTCAAATTTTTCGTTTATCTATGACAGAGAAAATCTTACGGAAAAAAAGGACTCTCCGGTAGATGAGGGACAAGAAAAATTTGAAGAGCTATTGAAAAGGAGAGTAATTGTGAAGTGAAATATCGACTAGTAAATCAAGAGATAAAAGAAGACTATGGAAAGAACTTACTTCGCGCGCGAGGTATTCAAGATGTTCAAACTTTTCTTCATCCAACGAAAGAATGTTTACAAAGTTTTGAAGATTTAGATAATTATCAAATGGGAGTAAAAGCTATTGAAAGTACGATTTCCGACAAAAAGCCTTATGCTATTATCGCAGATTGCGATTGTGATGGAATTTGTTCTTTTGCTATAATTTATCAATATCTAAAAAGACTGAATCCAGATAAAGAAATTGAATTTTTTATTCATGAAGGAAAGCAACATGGCTTTTCTGATATGATGGAGCAATTAGAAAAAAAGGATTGGGGCCTTATTATCGCGCCAGATAGTGCCACGAATGATGGACAATATATAAAGGATTTTACCTGCCCAGTTCTTGTTTTAGACCACCATATAAAAGAATCTGAAAGTGAAATTCCTCCAAATATGATACTTGTAAATAATCAAACTTCTAAAAATTATAAAAATAAAAACCTTTGTGGTGGAGGGGTTGTTTGGCAATTTTGTCGAGCCCTAGATGATTATTTTTTGAGAGACTGGGCTTATGATTATATTGACCTTTGTGCAGTTTCATTAGTTGGAGATATGATGAGTATGCTTGAATATGAAAATCAGTACTTGGTTCAAACTGGTTTTCAAAATATCAAGAATACAATGCTACGAGTTCTACTAGATAAACAAGATTATTCAATGGGTGGAAAGATAAACCCTATAACCGTTGCTTTTTATATTGTTCCTCTTATAAATGCTATGATTCGAGTGGGGTCAATGGAAGAAAAATATCGACTTTATCGTAGTTTTATTGAACCAAATGAAATGGTAGAGTGTCATAAGCGCGGAGCCAAAGGAACAATGGAAAGACTCTGTGTAGAGAGCGCGCGCGAATGTACGAATGCAAAAGCTCACCAAGATAAGATGAAAGAAAAGATAGTTCAGGAATTAGAAGTAAAAATCTTCAAGCAAGATTTGCTGGAAAATCAAATTTTATTTGTAAGACTTGATGATGATGATGAATTTCCTGCTGAACTAAATGGACTTGTGGCTATGGTTTTATCGGCAAAGTATC
>OJAW01001312.1_pt1 | contig 14700 bp, 9 predicted proteins | sample 1589151 | NCBI WGS metagenome assembly OJAW01 (sample SAMN03283290) | human gut metagenome | biome: human-associated habitat; material: feces | host: Homo sapiens | place: Peru | collected 2012 | reverse complement strand
GTTGGTTATGGTTGTCAGCGACAGAATATCGGCTTTTGATGTTGTTTTACCTAAGGGCATTCCTTTCAAAGGGCAGATTCTTAATCAGATTGCAGCAAAATTCTTAGACGCTACGGCGGATATTGTTCCAAACTGGAAGATTTCAACTCCCGACCCTATGGTTACATTGGGCATAAGGTGTGTTCCGTTGAAATTGGAGGTGATTGTAAGGGGCTATCTTGCCGGAAGTGCATGGAGAGAATACCAAGCCGGTGCAAGAGAACTTTGCGGAGTGAGTTTGCCTGAGGGCATGAAGGAAAACGATAAGTTTCCTACGCCTATCATAACGCCGACAACGAAAGCCGATGAGGGACATGACGAAAATATTTCCAAGGAAGAAGCAATAGCAAAGGGCATTGTATCGAGGGAGGATTACGAATTATTGGAAAAATACGCCCTTGCCTTATTCCAAAGAGGCAGCGAAATTGCTGCCGAACGCGGTTTGATTTTGGTGGATACCAAGTACGAGTTCGGAAAGGACGGAGACAAGATTATATTGATTGATGAAATCCATACGCCTGACTCTTCCCGTTATTTTTATGCCGAGGGCTATGAGGAGAAGCAGCGTAAGGGTGAAAAACAAAGGCAGTTATCGAAAGAGTTTGTGCGAGAATGGTTGATGGAAAACGGTTTTCAGGGCAAGCAAGGAGAGAAAGTGCCTGAGATGACGCCTGAAATAGTGGAGAAAATCTCTGAACGTTATATGGAATTGTACGAACAAATCACGGGAGAGAAATTCCAAAGAACAAATACGGAGAACGTATTGCAGAGGATAGAGAATAATGTTTCCAAGGCTTTGAAAGAATTATAGAGAAATGAAAAAGAGATGTTTGATTGCCTTATTGCTTCCTTTGGTACTGTTATTTGTTTCCTCCTGCGGAAGTGGCGATGTGTATAAGCAGTATAAGGAAATGCCGTCTTATAAATGGGCGAGAATTGAAGAGGGCAAGAGTGTGAAGTTTGAGAACATCGATATAAGCAAGGAGAACGAAAGCTATGATATTTCGGTGATGATACGCCACACTCCGCAGGTTAATGAGAACAAAATAAAATTCAAAATGCTCATTAGCTCGCCTTCCGGTTCCACTCGTGAGAGTGTGCATGAAATAAACCTCAGAGACAGAGGAGGTAAAGGCTGGGCAGGCGATGCCCTCGGCGACTTGATAGACGTAGAGGAGGTTTGCAAGAAATACACCACTCTTGCAGAGAAAGGACTTTATACCGTGGAATTGGTAAACATGGGAACGAAGTACGAAACCACGGGAATAATGGAGTTGGGTTTGCGGATTGTGAAGTCGGATTTGGAAATAAAGGGTAGAAAATAAGGCTTATGTCCGATATTACAGAAGACGGACGTTCGGACTCGCACATAGAGACCATTTTGAAGACACTTCCCTCCTCTGCCGGAGTATATCAATACTTCGACAAGGAGGGAAAACTCATTTATGTCGGCAAGGCAAAGAATTTGAAGAACCGAGTCAGCTCGTATTTTCGCAAGGACGGAAACCAGAGTGCAAAAACGAAAGTCTTGGTTCGCAAGATTGCCGATATAAAACTTGTATTGGTCAGCAATGAAACGGAAGCCCTGTTGTTGGAATGCAACCTTATAAAAAAGCATAAGCCGAAATACAACATCATGTTGAAGGACGACAAATCCTATCCTTGGCTTTGCATTTCCAACGAGGCATTTCCGAGAGTGTTTACCACAAGACATCGCAACAAAGACGGTTCTCTGTATTTCGGACCTTATCCCAACGGCAAGCAACTCAAAGCAATCACGGATTTAATAAGGAAGTTGTTCCGCTATCGCAGCTGCAAACAGGCAATGAGTTTGGAATCCGTTGCCAAGGGCAGGCATAAAGCATGCCTCAATTACCAGATAAAGTTATGCGATGCTCCTTGCGAAGGTTTGATTTCGCAACAAGAGTATATGCAAAGCATAAATGAGATAAAGAAAGTGCTGAGAGGAGACTTCTCATGGATAAAGCGGGAACTCAAAGAGCAGATGATGGAGTTTGCCAACGAACTTAAATTCGAGCAGGCGGAGCAGATACGACAACGTCTTGCACTTTTGGAAAGTTATACTTCAAAGACGGTAATCCTTTCCGACACAGCCTTGAACACAGAGGCTTTCGACTATGTTCCGACAGAGCGTGGCATAATGATGAATGCGATGAAAGTGGTCGGCGGTTGCCTACTCGGCTCTGTCTCTACGCAGGTCGATTGCAAGCTGAACGAGACTCCGGAAGAACTCTTCACTCAGGCGATAATTCAGTTAAGGGATACGCTTTCATGGAATGCGGAAGAAATAGTTGTGCCTGTGCATTTGGATTTGCCGAGAGACTATGTAAAACAATCCGAAGGCGGAGACGCAAACCGAAAAAGACTTTTGGAACTATGCCATCGCAATGCCGTTTTTGCCAAAAGCGACAAAATCAAACAGGAAAGCATTCTTGACCCCGAGAGATGGAGCAATCGTTTGGTGGAACAAATGCAGAAAGACCTTCATCTGCCGAAAGCTCCTCATTATATGGAGTGTTTCGACAACTCAAACATTCAAGGAAATTATCCGGTTGCAAGTTGCGTAGTGTTCAGAAACTGCAAGCCTTCCAATAAAGAGTACAGACATTTCAATATAAAGACGGTTGAGGGTCCCGATGACTTCGCTTCCATGAGAGAAATAATACTTCGTCGCTACGGAAGGCTGAAAGAAGAGGGCAAAGCCTTGCCCGATCTTATAATTGTCGATGGTGGAAAAGGACAGTTGGCTTCCGCAGTGGAAAGCCTTGCCCTTTTGGGCTTGGAAAACAGTATTCCTATTATAGGCATTGCCAAAAGATTGGAAGAAATCTATTTTCCCGGAGAGCAATACCCCCTTTATATAGACAAGAGAAGCAATTCGCTGAACGTGATACGGCACATAAGAGACGAGGCACACCGTTTCGGTATCACTTTTCACCGTAACAAACGAAGCAAAGGTACTTTCCGAACCGAGCTTTGCGAGATTGAAGGTATCGGAGAGAAAACGGCACAAAATCTTTTGATAAGATTTCGCAGTGTAAAGCAGATTTCAACTGCTTCAATGGAAGAATTGCGACAGTGCATAGGTAAAAGCAAAGCCGAAAAGGTATATAAGCATTTCCATCAGGACGATGGCGACCTCTGACAGATAGTAAAAAACAAACGGACTTTCACTTACATTGCCTCTATAAGGCTTTTGGTATATGAATCCTGCGGATTGGAGTAAATTTCGTCCGCTTCACCGATTTGAACCATCTTTCCGCTCCGCATAACCATCATTCTATCCGACACATACTTCACAACGGCAAGGTCATGCGATATAAATATATATGTAAGCCCCAATTCCTTTTTCAAATCCGCCAAGAGATTAAGCACCTTTGCCTGTACGCTTACGTCCAAAGCGGAAACCGACTCATCGCAAATAACAATCTTGGGATTGAGAACCAAAGCCCGTGCAATGCCAATCCTTTGCCGTTGTCCGCCTGAAAACTCGTGAGGATAGCGGTCGTAGAAAACTCCGCTCAAACCTACCTTCTCCATCATTTCCATGGCAATGGCACGTCTCTTTTCCCTCTTATGTTCGACATTATAGGTTTTCAATGGTTCCGCTATTGCATCACCTGCGCTTATTCTGGGATTAAGAGAGGAATAAGGGTCTTGAAAAATAATCTGAATATCCTTTCGAAGAGCTTTCAAGCCTGCTTTGTCTAATTGGGATACGGCTTTGTCTTCAAAAAACATAGACTCGCTTTCGGCTTCCACTAATTGCATAATTGCCCTTCCCAGAGTGGTTTTGCCACAACCCGATTCGCCTACCAAACCAAGGGTTTCGCTTCTGTACAAATCAAAACTTATATCATTCACGGCACGGAATGTTTTCTTAGCTTTACCGAAGAAAGATTTTGAAAGGGTGTATTCAACCCGCAAATCCTTTACCCTGAGAATCGGTTCCTGCTTGTATATGTCCGCATGAGCTTTTTGCCTGTCCGCAGCGGCTGTCGTTCGAGAATTGACGCCCTTGCCGTTTAAGTAATCATCTACCGTAGGCAGGCGTTCGGGACGACAATCGAGAGGAGGACGACAAGCAAGCAATCCTTTGGTATAAGGGTGTTGCGGATTGTTGAAAATACTTTCCTTTTCACCGCATTCGACAATTTCTCCTTTGTAAATGACGGCTATCCTGTCCGCTATCTTATGCACAAGGTTCAAATCATGAGAAATAAACAGCACACCCATACCGTATTTCTTCTGAACATCGGCAATCAGTTCCAATATGCTTTTCTGCACACTTACATCTAATGCCGTGGTCGGCTCATCGGCTATCAATATATCCGGTTTGCAGCTTACAGCCATGGCTATCATCACCCTTTGTTTCTGACCTCCAGACAACTCATGCGGATAAGCGGAAAACACTCTGCACGGATCGGGCAAAAGAACCTCTTTGAATAATTCCAAAGTCCTGTTGCGAGCTTCCTTTTTCGAACAATTCTCATGTTGAAGCATCATTTCCATAAGCTGATTTCCGCATTTCTTCACAGGATTAAGCGAAGTCATAGGCTCCTGAAATATCATTGCGATTTTCTTTCCCCTGTATTGTCGGTAAAGACTTTCTTTCAGCTGTAATAATTCGGTGCTGCCATTGAATATTATGCTTCCATGACTTATTTTCGAATTGTTTTTGTCCAATAAACCCATTATTGCAAGAGAGGAAACACTCTTTCCGGAGCCGGATTCACCGACCAAGCCCAACGTTTCGCCCTTTTTCAAAGAAAAATTCACCCCTTTCACAACTTCCTGCCAAAGGTTTCCGGACTTGAAAGCAATATGCAAATCCGCAACAGAAAGAATGGTATTATCATTGTGATTATCAGAAAAATTCATATCTCTAATTATAAAATCGATAATAGGTTTCGACATTGCTTTACTCTGCAAAGGTAAACCAAATGGCTGAACAAAACTGATAAAATCGGAAAAAAATTGACCAAAAGGCTTGGCGGATTCGGAAAAAGGTAGTACCTTTGCATTCGCAAACAAGGATAGGAGCTGTGAAGCCCTTGTATATGCAGAGAATCATAATTTTTGTTTTTACAGGTTAATGTCCCGTGGTGTAATGGTAACACATCTGATTTTGGTTCAGACATTTCAAGTTCGAGTCTTGACGGGATAACAAAGCATTAAGGCGATTGACAGGGAAACCAAAGAGGTTTTCCTGTTTTGTTTTATGCTTCGAGGGCAAAATTCGCACCTATCACGAGCAATGCAAGGGGTTTTGATTGTCGGGAAAAGCTGCATTGTTTCTCGGAAAGGATATTCTCTTTTTACGGTATCGGCTTTGCTTCCCGTCTTTTTACGTAAATATCCAAGCGTCAAGGAGAAAGCAGTTGAACATATAGGCAGTCCAACAAATATTGAGCAGTATGCCTGCCGCAAGTGCGGAATAGAGTACTCGCTTTCCGAATTTCCTATGAAAGAATGCAAGCAAGGAGCCGAGCATAACAAGCCATGTTCTCGCGAAATCGGCTTTCAAGAAGTTACGCATGCACAATATGACGCTTATAAAGCCTATAAGAATATAGACTGCCTCCCATATTCTTTCCCTTTGGTTTTTCACCGTATCGAAAAGCAAAAAGACAAAGAAAGGTGTTGGCAAGAGATAACGGGCAAGAGAATAAAGTCCTCCGTGTTGTGTCAAGAGTGCAGTGAATATGTTTCCCGTCAGAAAGAGCAGACTTATCAGGCGGGTATATTGCCAAATTGTGATTGTCTCTTCTTCTTTACGTTTGAGGCCTCTAAGAAAGGCTCTCAGCAATACAACTACCATAGGTACGAAATAAAGCAAGAGAAAAGGGTCTGTTATGCTCTTACCCTCCGATGACCAATCCGTGAAGGGCAATGTGGGAAGCGACAGATATTTTCCCCATATCTTCTGTGATATAAAGAACTGATGGAAATTTTCTGCACCTCTCAGCTTTTGGAACACCATGACACACAGCAGCCCGAGAACGACAGGCAGTATTCTTTTACCGAATCGGGCGAGAAAAAACAGGGGTTTGCGGTGATAGGTTGCCGATATGATTTCTGCGAACAAGAATACGGGTATCAATATCGAAGCCGAGGCTTTTGTCATGGAAGCAAGCAGAAAGCCTACAAAGTAAAGCCGATATTTCTCTTTGATTATTCCGTACAGCCCTGCCGCTATGCAAAGAAAAAACAATGCTTCGGTATATGGCATCATGAATATGACGAGATAGGGTACGCAAAGCACAAGCAGAAAGCCCCATAAGGGCAATTTGTTCTCGAATATCTTGAACATTATCAGCATTCCGATTGCAAACAACAGGCAGTTGAGAATGCCGATACCCAAACTATCCAAGCCTGTCGCCCTCCAAACCAACGAAAACAGAGGAAAGAAAGCCCAACACTCTATTCTCTCTGTTGTATAAAGCGTTTCCTTAATTCTTTTATAGTGTTCGGCGTCCCATGAATTCATCTTTCCGGCTTCTATCCTCTCGAATGCTTTATCGGAATTGTTGACGCACTTAGCTCCGTTCTCATCTGTACTTACTTCATAGGTCTTGAAAAGATGTCTCAACGGAGTATGCACAGCCGGTTCTTGCAAAAGTCCGTGCAGAGCGAAAACAGCCGTAAAGAAAATGACTATCGCAAAACCCGATAGCCATATTCGCTTATTCATCTTATCCATATAATGCCCTTTTGCGACTTTCCTCTATTCTCGTTTATCAAGAAAAATTTTTATTCCCCGCAATCAAAGCAGCTGTTTTCTTTTTCAAAAACGATAAATAAGACTTAGATTTGCCATATTGATATAAGGGTCTTTATTATAATCCTTTGCGTATGAGAACTCGAAACTTGCACCAAATCCCAAGTGATAATTTGTCGCCGGAAGGAAGTATTTATACGCCAATTCGGCTCCCCATTGGAAATAATCCTTTGTTTGTGCAGGTAAAGCAAGGTATTTCGTCTTCACATTCACCCAACCTAAAATGACACCTGCCGTAAATCTGTGTGCCTGTGAACGATTGGTGAAATTGTATCCGAGAACCATTGATGTCGAATAGCCGCTGTGTTCCTTGATCAAGTTTGCCGGAAGGCTGTTAGCCAAGGTAAATCCTTCTTCTTCAACTCTTTTATCCACCATGAGGGCTTTGAATCTCAGGCTTGCAAAATAGGTATTATCAAATCCCACTTCCAAAGAAGGAATATAGTTGAATAACAATTTGCTGTTATCGAAAGAGTTCGTAGTGGTCTCATAATCGAAATCCGCAAAAGGTAAAAGGTTCTCTACAATGGCAAAGGAGAATTTCTTTTCACCCTTTTGCGAATAGGAACAAAGGCTTGCAAGCAGTACGGCTGCCGTTAATAAAAACAATTTCTTCATTTCCTTATCTATTTATTGTTATAACTTGACTATATTTGTTTCCCACCCTAACAACATATGCTCCATTAGATAAATCACTTATATCTAACTGCATATTTTCTGTAGCCATATCAAAATGTTTTACCACATTTCCATTCATAGAAATGATTTCTACTGTTTCTTTTTCAAACAATTTAATATTCAAAATATCACAAGCAGGATTCGGATAAACAATAATTTGTTCTTGTTTTAATAACTTCTTCTTTGAAAAATCTATGAAACGAGGAATTATATGGTATGGAGTATGGCAATACCATGAAGATGACATTGAAGAAACGCCAACCTCTTTCCAAGCATTTATCACAATACAATGTTCGTCAGAGCAACGACCAAAAAGACGTTCTGCAAACATAATACTCAAAGTTTTAACATCATTATAGTTTGAAGTCGGATGTAAAAACCTCTCTGTCCACACAACTATTTTTTTAGCCTTATCTAATCCCATTTCAGAAACTATTAAATAAAACCATCTATTCTGCACGCCTGAATTAGTATGAACTCCACCGTTATCATTATGCATATCATTAGTGTTTATCCAATTTTCTCCCTTATAGTAATTACATATAGGATTTTCCATATCCCTTATCACCCCTATATCTTCTCCCAATGTCCAATTATTTCTTCCTAAAACATATCTTTCTGCTAAATTTGAGAATATATCCGCAAAAGATTCATTTAGAGCACCTGCTTCTCCGTAATTTACAAGTTTAGAACTATAACTTATTATACCATGTGCGTACTCGTGTGCAATTATATCAACAGTAGAATAATATTTTCCTAAGGAATTTTTACCCAATTCTATAATAGAGTATTTCCCTTTTTTATTACTTGCATAATAGTATGCATTTCTAAACGATGCTACATCATAATTTTGACCAGCAATAATTTGTATAGTATTTCCTCCAAGTCCTGATATTCCCCAATAATTTTTGAAATAGTCTTGAACTTTACACGCTGCCCAATGAGCTGTTGTAACAGGTCTTTCTTCTACAGAAGTCCAAATATTATCACTATCGGTTAAGAATGACGGACGACCAAAAGAACTTCTGAATAAATTCAATCTATTTGTAGAAGAAATTTTATTACAATTTTTCAGCCCATAGGTATGAAAACCGAAATATTTCGTTTGCATATCGTATTTTCTTCCATAATAGAGTGTGATCACCTCTGCATTTTTGCAATTTCCAATACCATTATAATTTTTTTTCGTCAACATCAACTACCTCTCCTGTGTATGAGTCAACACTAACATTAAAAGATCTTATTCCACTAAACTCATCATATTCTGATAAGAACCAATTATCTACTAAGTATATTTGATTACCAATCTTTTTTATTTTGCAATCCACTCCAGTAGGATAAAACGTTGCCGTCGAGTCATCAGTTAAATCCTTGATATAATATTCCAACTCATCACTCTCCCAAGCAAATTTATTCTTCAAAACGGACGTTGCTTTTTCAAATGACAAAGACTTTTCAATTTTTGTCCTATTTATATCCACATAAGAAGCTACATTATTCAAAATCTCACCATAAGCGAATTCGACAAAACCTTTATTTACAAATACTATCATTTGAGAGTTCTCTACTGGAACTTTTGAAAACACGTGCTTTAACTTATATACGCTGTAATTATTATCAAATAATTCTTTATCAGCGTCCATGGTTTCTACACAAAAACTATCAAGTAAAGACAGTCCATATGTTTCTTTATACGAACTCACAAATTCATTCAACGTATACTTAGATCCTTCTGGCAAGACGTACCAATTTTTATCATATTCGCACTCTTTAAGATCTATTTGCCCCATCATAGAAAAACAACTGAGCAAGAACAAAGCTAACATTAATTTTTTTACTTTCATATCAAACATTTTATTATTTACACACTCACGATACGTCCCCCAAAAGCAAAGAACTAACTTCGCTATTTAACAGTTTTCAATATTATTATATGCATATCAACTATTAAACAAAAAGTAGAATAAGCATCAAGGCTCGTATCTCTATATTTATGATGCAAAGGTACAAATTTATTCCATATTACAATAGCAATAATATCAAATTTGTATTCTTTTTTTCCCTTACAATTAAGACCACATTTCATAAGACACTCATAATCAACTATTCTCTCGCTATTTTATATTGTATTTTTTTGATATTCATCATAAATATTTAACCCATATACTTACATACAAGAGCAAAACTTTTTATCAGTTTTTCCAAAAGGAGGGCATGAAGACGGCAAGGACGGTTGCTATCTCCAATCTGCCGAGGTACATTGCGGCAGAGAGTATCCACTTGGCTGCAACGGGAATATAGGCATAGCTTCCGAAGCCTCCGTATGTTCCGAGACCGGGACCGGCGTTGAATATGCAGGAAATGGACGCACCGAAAGCCTCTTCGGGGTTCATTCCGAGGAAAACAAGTGAAAGGACGCAGATAAGTAAGAGCATAATGAACATAAGAAAAACCGCCATGACGTTATTCATCACGTTTTCGGGTACAATCTTACCATCGAGTTTGATAGGCATGCAGGCATTCGAATGAACGCCTTGCCTGATGATGTGTTTGGCGTTTTTGTAAAGGAGTATCACTCTTACCAATTTCAAGCCTCCGGAGGTGGAACCGCTCATCGCTCCCGAAATCATTAGCAATACAAGTGCTAAAACGGCAGGTTTTGTCCATATAATGTAATCATCTGCCACAAATCCTGTTGAGGTGAAGAAGCTGACGGCATGGAAGAGGGAACTTCTGAATGTTTGTTCTATGCTTTGGCTTTGAGGGAATATCAAAATGAAGATTAAGATGCTTGCGGCAAGTATTCCGAACATATAGACACGAAATTCTTCACTTTTTTTCAGCATGGAGAATTTTCCTCTGACGCAGTGATATATCAAAATGAAGTTTATGCCTGCCGGAATGGTGAAGAGTATCATCATATATTGCAAGAGGGGCGAGAATGCGGCAGCCGAGGCGTTTTTGGTGGAGAAGCCGCCGGAGGAAATAGCGGAAAAGGCATGGTTGACAGCATCATAGAAACTCATTCCGCAGAGATAGAATACCAAACAACAGATTGCAGTCAAGGCAAAGTAAATTCCGCAGATGATTTTGCCCGTTGTGCCTATATGAGGCGATATTCTGGCTTTGGAGGGTCCCGCACTCTCTGCCGAGAAGAGTGCCATGGCACTGCCACCTATGAAAGGAATAAAGGAGATGACTATCACAACTATTCCCACTCCGCCTATCCAATGCGTCAGACTTCTCCAGAAGAGTACGCCTTTGGGCAGGGCTTCTATGTCCGGCAGGTTGGTTGCTCCCGTTGTGGTAAAACCTGACACGGTTTCAAAAACTGCCGAGCTTATATCTTTTATATATCCGCCGAGAAGGAAAGGCAGTGTGCCGAAAACGGTCATTATTATCCAGATGGAAGCGACTATAAAAATGCCGAGCCTGCGATTGATGTTTTCTCTGACCTTTCGGCAGCTCAGATAGCAAGTCAAACCGACGGAAAGCGTAATAAGTCCCGATACCAATATGGCAACGGCATCGCCTTCCGCATAATAGAAAGCCGGAACGAGACTCGAAAGCATAAATCCTGCCTCTATTGTAAGCAGTATGCCGATTACCCTTATGGCAACAAGGATTTGTTTCTTGTCAGATGGTTTCATGCTGATTTGTTTTCAATAAGGAAAAGCCGGAAATGCACTCATGATTTCAAGCGAATAAACAATGCTTTTCCGAAACGCCGTTTCAAGAAAATAAAACGCCGTTCCGGAAAATTCTTTCGGCGTTTCAGCACCAACGAAAGGGCGTTTCGTTTTTCCTCTTTTCTCACAAACTTTGAACATAAGAGTAAATCTATTGAATATGATTGGCTTATGATTTTCGGAAATCAATAAAGACGTTTCTCTTTGCCGAAATCGTAACGACCTTCATCTACTTCGTCTTTTTTCTTCTTGTTTCGCGGCACGGGATTATCCAATGCTCTCCATCGTCCACGCTCAAAGGTCAAGCCCAATACCTTTCCGCTCGGCACGTTCAGTTGATTAAAGCCCGAGATGCCGTCCGTCTTGGACTCCAATTCGTCATAGACAATCATCTTGGAACGTTCCAATTTTTTTTCCTCCACTTCAAAGGGTTTGTTCTTGCCTATGCGTTTCTTCTTTGCCTTTTTCACTCCGCCTATTTCAAAATACTGATTGTCGTATTTAAGGTTGAAACTCACATCGGGAGCATATTCGAAAATCATCCGCTTCAAGGCTTTCTGCTTATAGAAGACCGAGGCTCCGAAAGTAGGTCTGCCGCTATTATGTTTGAAAGTTACGGGTTCGATTACCTTTCTTTTGGAATAGATGTCCTTTCCGTCCCAACCCAAAAGGGTATAATAAGTGATGTTCTCGTATTTGGAAGTGATAAGTTCGTAATATACCGCTCCGAACCAGCAAGTATCGGAGAGCTTCTGCTCTTCGGGCGAATAGATTTCGTTGTTGCGGGCAAGCAGAGGATAAACCTCATATTCGTCCGTGGCTTCGTTCTTCGCCTGAATGAAACCGAAATTATCGTAACTGCCTTCGGAAGAAATGATTGCCCATGTAAATATGCGGAAACGCTTATCCTGAGAAGTCAATAGGCTGATTTTGTTCAATGAAGCAAAAGGATAGGAGAAACTGTTCGGCATTTCGAGACAGTTGGCGAGTTTTTCGGTGAAACGTTCGTTGGCATTGAAGCGTTCGTTATCGCTGCCTGCAAGGAACATTGTGTCTTGCAGCCTCTTCAACTCCTGCTCCGCATTCTGCAAGAAGACGGAATTTTGTGCATGCAAGACTGTCAGCATGCAGCAAAGTAGCATTAAAAATGAAGCTTTTCTATTCATGATGTGCAAAAGTACGAAAAAGCAACGAGCCTGCCCCGATATAGAACGAAAAAAGAGCGAATCGATTGACTCGCTCTCTATACTGAAGGATTGTTTCTTTTATCGAATGACCTCTATCGAACCCTTAAATTCCACATCTCTCACAGGACCTCGTCCGATGAAGCGATAGAAGTATGTTCCCGAAGGAGTGTTTGTTGCAGCAGGGTCCCAGAATTCCGATTCGTGCCTCAAATCCTGCACAAAGTAAATTCTCTTGCCGTAACGGTTGTATATAGCCAACTCATTGTCCGGAAAGGCTTGTCCTTCTATCAGATTATGAATTACGAATACGTCGTTCACACCGTCTCCGTTAGGCGTTACCACGGTAGGAAAGATAAGGTTATCGTTGATTATGGTAATCACTCTCGTTATGGTGTCATGACATTCGTAAATATAGCCGCTCGGAGCAAGGTTAACGCTGTATGCGTCCAAGTGAATGTTGTAATCTCCTGCCACACTTTGACCGGATTGCGGTGTCCATGTGTAAGAAGGGTTTTCTCCGAAGACGTTATCCACATCATAGGCGTTGTTTCTGTTTGTCTGTATGGTCCAATGATATTTATTGATAGGATCTTTCGGTTTGGTGAGGTTTACAATATTCGCAGTAGGGTCGGAAGCATACGGATTGGTAGGTTCCCAGCCGAAATCGGCAACAGGGTGTTTGAAAACGTTTATCATGGCAGGATAAGATATGGAATCCTGACAACCGAATTCCGATGTTACTTTTAATTTCACATCATAAGTTCCGTAAGGGAATGTGAAAGACGGGTCAGGCGAAGAAGAAGTCTCCTCTCCCACCGTCCACTCGAAAGTATTTGCATTCGTAGCCGTATTCCTTAGTTGGAAGGAGAATGGTTCACAGCCTTCCAAAGGATAAATATCGGAAGTGAATGAAGCCGTTGCAGCAGGGTGGACAATAAGTTTTATATCGTCCTGTCCGTAACAGTAAATAGAGCCGTTATACTCGGTAACCAATACGGTATATGTAATTTCGGAAGCAGAATTTTCAGGGGCTGCCGCAGTTATCACCCTTGTCGTTTCACCAGTAGGCGACCATACGTAAGAAGCAGTAGGAGTTTCATTGCCGGCATCAAGTTGTACGCTTGTCATCTCGCACAAAGCAATATCCTCACCCAAATTCACAACCGGCGTTTGTACAACCGTCAAAGGAGAAACCGTATCCCATTCGCAGCCGAAGTCATCTATGATTTTCACATTGAAGATAAAATCACCGACACTGTCGATAGGAGGAGCGATAGCCGCAGACGTGCTGGAAAGTTGGTTGAAGAAAGTAGGACCCGACCATATTACCGTATCTATCGGCACTTGGTAATCCCAGTTTGCAGCACTGCTTTGTCCCAACTCCAAATCCCACCAGAATACATAACCGTTATCTATACCCCAATTATCACAAATTCTTATCGACCATTCACCATTTAAAGGACATCCGACTAAGCCTTGCAAACCATTCAAATCAACGATTTCTTGATCTGACGGCTGTAAGCCGGCATTCGGGTTTGCAGGCGTAGGATTTTGTACAGGCGTTTGGAAATAACCTGTTGTATCGACTGTATTTGTGGAATCGACAGGAGAGGACATACTTCCACTGATAACACCACGCTGATTTGTCAAATATTGGTTGGAAAAACAATACGTCCAACCGATTCCCTGTGGATTACAAGCTGAATCACATTTATCCGAACAGGTTGTGGAATTATTTGCAATTCCCAAATCCGCACCCCCTGCACGGGTATTATGCTTTAATACGGCACTTTGTCCATTCGGACATATTATTGAAAAACCCAAATCGCCCAAAAAAGTATGCTCAATATTCACACAGATAGACATTATATCACTTGCATGCCCGACAGTCGCTCCCGGAGTAAACTGATCAAATGTAACAGGGGCATCATAACAACCGGTAGGGCTTAAATGTAAGCAATTCGGTCCATCGGGTATAAACACAGTGTTTTCATACCTTTCCTTAGCTCCTCTTCGGAAGTCTAATGAATCAACGATGATTTGACTGTTTGCACCATAACCGACAACAAATCCCATCTGCGTACCTGAACACATATCAGGCAGACGTTGCACGGTCTTGATAGGGTTCGTTGCCATACGAATACGGGTATCTATCGTATTTCTGCTCCTACAACCTCCGTTTGCAGTATCTTCTACTACAAGCATCAAATCATAACCGCTCAACTCACTCCATTTATGTCCGACCTCTGTGCCATAGTTCACAGTTTGAGACTGACCGTCTCCGAATGTCCACTCATATATGCAA
>OJAW01001306.1_pt1 | contig 14750 bp, 13 predicted proteins | sample 1589151 | NCBI WGS metagenome assembly OJAW01 (sample SAMN03283290) | human gut metagenome | biome: human-associated habitat; material: feces | host: Homo sapiens | place: Peru | collected 2012 | reverse complement strand
ATTTCTAAATGAAGCAAATATAGAATGCACGCTCTCTGTTGTAAAAGACGGAATAGGAAATAAAAACATAGCCTTTAATTTCGGAGAAAAGAAAATTCTACTAACAGACATCATGTCAACAGGCACAAGTTCCCTAATGCTCTTCTATTATTGGTATCTCTACATACAAAGAGAAGTATCTTTCGTTTTTATCGATGAATTCGATGCTTTCTATCACCATGAACTTTCCAGATTAGTGATAAAAAAATTGAGACAAAGCGGCATTCAATTTATAGTAACTACTCACAACACTTCTATCATGACCAATGACTTGATGCGTCCAGACTGTCTCTATCTTATGAACAATCGCAAAATACTTCCCTTGGCACAATGCACCGAAAAAGAACTTCGCGAAGAGCATAACATTGAAAAGATTTACAAAGCAAACGGTTTCCATGTCAAATAAAGAACTACATCTTTTCATATTTGAGGGCAAACGAGAATGGAATTATGTAGAATCGCTTAAACAACACTTCTTGCAAGGTGATTCTGAAAAGCAGAGAATTGTTATCAAGTGCGTCTATAAAACTGACATTTACCAACTCTTCAAACAAATGAGTGATGACAATTTTGCTATCGACATCGTTACACTCTTAAAAGGACGAGACGAAACACTCAAAGACTATAATCAAGATAGTTTTGCATGCATATATTTGTTCTTTGATTATGACGGACATGCAACAGAAGCTGACGATTCAAAGATTATGGAAATGCTTAAATATTTCAACAATGAGACCGAAAACGGACTTCTTTTCTTGAGTTACCCGATGTTAGAAGCAATTCGTCATTACACAGATAAAGAATCTTTCAAAGATTTAATCGTAAAGTGCAAAGCAAAGAATTGTTCGAACAGAAACAACTGTAGCGATGTAGAAGCATGCGATGCAGAAGATCATTACAAAAAACAAAGTTCAGACAAAAACAAATTTAATGACATTAGAAAATACACTCCGGAAATATGGAAAGAACTCATCAAAGCACATGTCTACAAAATGAACTATTTAGTCAGTGATAGTTACACCATGCCGACATATATAGTAACTCAGAGTACCATATTTGAGAAACAGTTAGAAAAATACATAAAGCAGCAATGTCCAAAAGTAGCAGTACTCAGTGCATTTCCTCTATATGTACTTGACTACTATGGAGCAGAGAAACTTAAAAAAATACTTGAAGAAAATTGAAAGAGGAATAAGCTATTCCTCAAATATCCAGCCTATTCACAGAACAAACTCATAAGCCTCCCTGTATCTTTCTTTCTCAAATCAACAGCGTCTCTTGGCGTGTTTTCTGAAAACTCCTATGAAACGTTTAAGTGTGAGATCTCTGAAAAGCACTATAATCAATTCGGCACAAAGTATAAGCAGAATGCCAAGTGCCAAATTGACTGAGAATGGCTCGCCAAAAATAATTACGCCTATCAATACGGCTGTAAGTGGTTCCAATGCTCCCATTATGGAAGTAGTGGTAGATCCTATTCGTTTCAAAGCTATTGTCATAAAACAGAGCGAAAGAACAGTCGGTACTATTGCGAGTTGCAAGGCATGCAACAGTTGAGTTATGCTTTCAAGTCTCTGTATGGGTTTGTCGGAGAGAAAAAAGTTAGCAACAAATGCTGTTATGCAGCAAAAGAGAAGAACATAAAAATTCAGTTTGAGAGACGGAATTTCTATCGATGATTTATTTATTGTTATCATATATACTGCGTAGGATAATGCGGAAAGCAGCACAAGCAATACTCCTGTTGTATTCAGCACCATTCCATCAGGAGAATAATACAACATGGCTATCCCGCAAAAGGCAAGTAATATCGACATCACCACGGCAAAGTTTATTTTTTCTTTGAAGAAAGTTGCCATTATCAAAGCAACCATTATGGGGTGTACAAACAAAAGCGTCGAGGCTATTCCTGCGGGCATGAAAGTGAAAGAGACGAAAAGTGTTATGGAAGAAGTTACGAAGATAACTCCCAAAGCAGCGAGGTAGAATAATTCTTTGAGGCTGACCTTGAAAGAAATCTTTTTGCAGAGAAGAACTATTGCCAATATTGCTGTTGCGAAGAAGAACCGATAGAAAAGGACGGAATAAGGAGTAAATTCTTCTGCATAAAGAGCCAAAGCTCCCAATGGGTTTGTTCCATAGCAGATAGCAGCAGCTATTCCGCAAATAATGCCTGTTGTTTTCCGAGATAAAGTCATATTCCCTACACAAATTTACATCGCAAAAAAAAACCTCGGGAAAATTCCCGAAGCTTTTCTTTGTTGGCGGTCCGGACGAGACTCGAACTCGCGACCCCATGCGTGACAGGCATGTATTCTAACCAACTGAACTACCGAACCCTCAAACTTATCTAAGGTCTCAGCCTTGTTTGCGATTGCAAAGGTACGACATTTTTGCGAACTACCAAACATTTCAGAAGAAAAAAATATTTTTTTGTTTTACCCATTGTCTAATCGGTTGATTGTTGTACCTTTGCAAACGCAAATAAATCGGGCCTGGGTTGGTTTTGACAGCAGGGTTAATGGTTCGGTAAGCATGCAGGCTGAGGTAACACAAGCCTTGAACAGGGTTACAAAACATTAATTGGCGAAGATAACTACGCTCTTGCCGCTTAATCGAAGCACAGTAGATTAAAGCTTATCGTTGCAAAGTGCAACGAGCAGGACATCTCTCCAAGACCTTTTTCCGTGGTTGAGGGTTCAGAGGTGCAGCAAAACGGAAATAGCTCGAAGGCTTCTTCCGACTTCGGGCGAAAATCATAGGAAGATAAGGAAAAGTCGGGCTGTCCGTCTCTTGGATTTTTCTCGAAAATACTTGACGGGATAAGCATGTAGAAAGCCGAGGTGTTACTTGTTTGGACCAGAGTTCGAATCTCTGCAGGTCCACAAAAGAAACAGGAGGGAAAACAAAACAACCCTCCTATTCTTTTTCCATTGAGTTTCAAACTCACTTACAAAACTTTCTTTTCATTAACTGCGGTACTGACTGCTAACAAACATTGCAAAAGCCTTTGAAAGCTACTATCATGAACTTTCAAACAATTTGCTTTCAGTCTTTCCTCTAATATCTCGTTTCTAATTGTCAATAGTTCGCCATAATTTGAAGCCAATGTCGGCACACATTACCATTGCTCTCGAGCTTTGGCTCTTTCTGCCATCAGTTTGCGACACTTGTCCTTATCTTCATCGACAAGACGTAATAAATCTTCTCGCTCACCCTCATCAAGCATATCCCAAGCAGCTTCGGAATAGTCTTTTTGGTAGAATGTAGTATCGATAAGCGATTTAAATGAACGTTGACGGGAACGATGGAAATTATCTATGACAAAACACAGCTCAGAAGGAAAGTATTCCTCGATTTGGGAGCGTAATTTCCAATGTATTCCCCAAATTGTTTCTGCCATGCTACCGACAATGCTACCAAGAATGTCAGTATTTGCACCAAGACTAACAGCAAGTCGTACTGCATCCACAAAGTTCTTGCTCATGCTAATGATTTTCAATGCAATCCTTACAATGTCTCGCATTGCTCCATCACATTGCTCCATTGCAGAAGTCCTGCTGATGTTGATGTCATAACCGGAGAACTGCACACACTTATTGATGATTTCATCTATATGAAGAGCTGCATTCTGATGTCCTGTTCGATTGAACCTCATTGCAGTATAAATAGCTAACAGAATAGTTTGAGCAGCCATCACCTCATCTTTACAGAATTTATCCGAAACGATTGCTTCTGCGGTGGTAAGTACTCGGATTTTGTGCTCAAACCAATGTGCCACAGGGCTTAGTCCTACCAAAATCGCCTTGTCCGATGGATTATGCTGCGAGGGATAGCGTCTGAACCAATCTTGAATATTTTCATAAAAATCACGTCCATGTAGCAGAGCATCGGCAATAGCGATTGTACATACAGCCCCTTCCGAGAAACAATTCTTTTCGGTCAATAATTCAAAGTTGTAATCTCTTGTCGGCTCAAAGCGACAACGACTGCTTATAATGTTGGCAGTTATAGCTCCAAGCATAATCCTCTAAGCTTATAATTGTTATTCATTTGCAAATGTACAACAACTTCTTCAAAACGCTTCTTTCCCCTCTATTTATTGCCTTTCATGCGATTGTGCGTTTTGCAGAGAAGTTGGCAGTTGGAGATGTCTGTTTTGCCACCCTTACTCCATGCGCTTACATGGTCGGCGTCCATTTCTGCAAGTTTGTATATCCTGTTGCGGTTGTTGTTCTCCATTTGCGAACACATAGGGCAGTTGCTTGTGCCATCGGCAGTTGCTTGTTGCGTCTGCCGTTCGTAGAGGGTCTTGATGTGGCTTTTCTCAAACAGACGTATTTCGAGAAGTACGGGGTTCTGCTCTCCTCCGAGGACGTATTCAAATATACCTCTCTTTCTTGTTACACATTCATCGGCATAAAGTTCAGATACTCTTTTCCGAATAGCAACTTGATTGTAAGAAACCGCATGATACTTCTCATATAGTTCACCCCATTCCAAGCCTTTCATCATACCGAAGAACGCCGACCCCACACGCACGCACCTGAACCGCAGGCTCATCGAATACCCCGACGGAGTGAAAGACCGTTCGGCGGCTATACAGCGGAGATTGGAAGAAGCGGGGCTGACACGCAAAATCGGAAGCAACCAAGTACGGGCTATCCGCATCAACGTGTCGGGAACGCATGAGGACATGAAGCGGATAGAGGAAGAGGGGCGTTTGGACGAGTGGTGCGCCGACAATCTGAAATACTTCGCCGACACGTTCGGAAAGGAGAACATCATGGCGGCTCACCTGCACAGGGACGAGGAAACACCGCACATACACGTCACGCTCGTTCCCATCGTCAAGGGAGAGCGAAAACGCAGGAAACGGGAGAAACAGACGAAAAAAAGATACCGCAAGAAGCCGACCGACACCGTGAGGCTGTGCGCAGACGATATTATGACACGGCTGAAATTGAAGTCCTACCAAGATACCTATGCCATTGCGATGGCGAAATACGGATTGCAGCGTGGCATAGATGGTTCAACGGCACGGCACAAGTCCACGCAACAGTATTACAACGAGACAAAGAAACTCGCAGACAGCCTCAAAGCGGAAGTGGTGGATTTGCATGAGCAGAAAGAATCGGCAAAAGAAGAACTCCGCCAAGTCAAGAAAGAGGTACAGACCGAGAAACTGAAAGGCGCAGACACGACCGCAGCGACCAACATAGCCGAAAGTGTCGGTTCTCTTTTCGGGAGCAACAAGGTCAAGACGCTGGAGAGGGAGAACACCGCCCTGCATCGGGAAGTCGCCGCCCACGAGGAAACCATTGAAGCCTTGCAAGATAGGATACAGACTATGCAAACCAACTACAGCCGACAAATATGGGAGATGCAGCAACGGCATATAAAAGAAAAAGAGCAAAAGGATACCGAACTTAAGAAAGAGGTGTCAAGGCTTACACGACTTGTCGAAAAATTGTGCGCTTGGTTTCCATTGGCGAAAGAACTCCTGCGCATGGAGAAACTATGTCGCCTTATCGGATTCGATGAAAGACAGACCACAACACTCGTCAGTGGCAGACCATTGATATATGCAGGCGAACTTTATTCGGAAGAACACAAAAGGAAATTCTCGACAGAAAAGGCTGGTTTCCAAGTGGTGAAAGACCCGACAGACAGGACGAAGTTAGTGCTTGCTATTGAAAGAAAGCCAATTACAGAGTGGTTCAAGGAACAATTCGATAGGCTACTGCAGAACATACATCATCCCATACAACAGCAAGTTAAATATAAGGGCGTGAAAATGCAATGAAAAAGTATCCTGATATATTCATAAAACCGAGATAAATTTGTATCTTTGCACAGCAAATTGGGTAATTCCCTCACTATCACACCAATAGTGGGGGGGCAACCTGTAAGTATTTATAAAATATACAATTACGAAATGAATAATATGTCAAAATCGAATAACTCACCGCGGCTCATATCTTTATTTTCGGGCTGCGGAGGTCTTGACCTCGGCTTTGAAAAAGCTGGGTTTAAGAAAGTGTGGGCAAATGATTTTGACGCGGATGCACAGGCTGTTTATTCTTTAAACTTAGGAGAAATAGATGGTCGGGATATACTTAATGTCGGCGAAGAAGATATCCCAGATGGAGATATCTTAACTGCTGGATTTCCTTGTCAGCCCTTTTCTAGTGCTGGTAGCAGAAAAGGTGTTTTTGATTCAAGAGGGATGCTATATAAAGAATGTCTTCGTATTATCAAAAACAAGATGCCTAAAGTTATCGTCTTTGAAAATGTACGAGGGTTATTGTCCACAAAATATATTGATGGACGCAATTTGGTGGAGGTGATTATTGAAGATTTATCGACAATGAACGGTATTGGTTACAATGTCGTATATAAGTTGCTAAATGCTTCAGATTATGGTGTTCCTCAAAATAGGCAAAGGGTCTTTTTTGTTGGTGTAAAAAAAGATTTAGGTGTAAAATTTGTATTTCCGCCTAAACAGAAAAAAGACAATTTAACGTTAAGACATATATTAGAAATTCCTAAAGAGGTTAAAAATCAGGTTGATTGGGTGTTGTCTCCGCAAGCTTTAGAAATGGTTAATTATATCCCTGAAGGAGGTTCATGGAAAGATGTACCATATGAAAAATTAGCACCCCGTTTTCAGCGTATTAGAGATGATATGAAGAAATATCGTTCTCCAAATTTTTATAGGCGTTTCTCTCGGGACGAAATAAATGGAACTATTACAGCTTCAGCACAACCCGAAAACTGCGGTATAATTCATCCTGTAGAAAATCGTCGTTATACAATTCGAGAGGTTGCTCGTATTCAATCTTTTCCTGATGACTTTGTGTTTATAGATAATTCACCCAAGAACATCACAGCAATGTATAAGGTTATAGGAAATGCTGTACCTGTTTCTTTGGCACAGAGTATTGCTTTTGCTATTATGGAGCAAGTTTTTCAAAAGAAATAATGTTAATGAATACAGATAAAGCATATCTTTTTGGCCTTATAATAGGCGGTGGCGTTTTTGGTAATGCCGAAGATTATTTAAGAATAAGGCTGCCTTATAAACAATGGGGATCATATGAAGCAAACCCACAACGAGCATCCGATATATCAAGAGATATAATGGGCTTTTTAAGTCCATTGTTTAGAAGTGTATATAGTATAAACATTAGTTATGAGACTCCTCCAAGTGGAATTTGGTATGTTATATGTGAAGGAGATTTATCTGAATTAATTTCAGACTTACGGTCTTATGGCATACAGTGTGAAGGAGATTTGCGTTGCAATGCTTCTATCAGCGAAATTGTAAAATCCCTTGTTGACGATAATTTAAAAAGGAGGTTCATAGCAGGACTTGCAGATACAATTGGAAGTACCAATCCGAATCATAGACGTTTCACTAACGAAGTACAAATACTATCATTTGAGCTTAAGGGATTTAACTTCTCATTTGTCTGTGAATTATGTAGGTTGTTGTACAGTATAAATTGTTTACCAGACCAAATACTATGGAATCATCCTAATTTCCATTGCACGAATAATCCGTATTATCGCCAATGGAATAAAGGTTTTAAATTACGAGTGCAAATAGACCAGTACGAAAAATTCGGTGCAGTTGCATTTAAAACAAAGGCAAAAGCGTTAAAAGAGAATCGTAATTTGCAACACCAAGTCCACGAGGCAATACCTTGTCCAGAACGTGAAATTAGAGCGGCTAAATCGTGTGTTCATCCTGCTGAACATGATACAAGATTACCAGACTGCATTCGTGGAGGACATTATTTGCATAATAGACATGTTTGCGCCGTTTTGGGATGTGAACATGCTCCTTATAGTGCTATAAAAAGCTTATTCTCTGATGCTGAAACATTGATAACTCCATTCCCGATACTCTGTAAAGAAAGTTCAGATATTGTAGAGCAAATTATTTCTGAGGATAAATTGCTCTCAACTAGAAAGTACAATATCAGCCATTATTCTGTCAAATCATTTTATGATACATATAAGATTAATCACTCAACTGTAATGTTTGGCAATGGAATTGATACAGGTTATCCAATATCTGAAATAATACAAGGTATAGCTTATGTCATTGCCAATGAACAAGAATTAAATGGGAAACGAACAAAAGGAAGCTATAAAGAGTTAATAGAGAATCACTTGTCTTTAAATATAAATTTGTTAGTCGAAGTCCGTATTCCCGATTTATTGACACCATTAGTGATAATGGGTAACGGACGTGGCGTTTTAATTGGGGCGAATAATCCTCGAGTATATAAATCTTTAATATCGATAGCTACAGACAATGAATACAAGTTATGCATTAGAGCTATAACAGAAAACGATTTGAATAATGAGAAATGAAATTTCATATTACGATGAAATAAAGGATTTCATAGAAACTCAATTGAAGAGTAATTTTTTGGTAAGTAATCATCATAATTTGTATGTATATTGGGGTATTGGAGAATTAAAAAGTAATTTACAGCGAATCATTAAAGAACATCCTATAGAGTGTTCCTGTGCTTTACAATTTGCAAAACGTATTCCCCCTTTAAGTCTTGATATATTCGCGTTAATTACTGATGGCAAGAAGTTTGAGCTGTTAATTTTGGAAATAAAGCTGGTAAAAAGTGTAGGATTAAGTGAGTGGTCTCAACTTGTTGGTTATTGTCTTGTATCTGGTGCAAAATATGGCTTGTTGGTAAATATTGACAATGGCAGTAGTGAACGATTAACTCAAACTTTATCAAGTGAATATCATATGTCTCATATCCGAACATTTGTTGACGAGAATAGCCGTGAACACATGCTTGGATTCATGCAGTGGAACAGTTTTACTAACAATTTTGAGTATACGAATTTGGGATTTATTAAGTCTTTATCGGATTTGAGTAATAGATTGATTTCCGAATTTGCAGAATAAAAAGAAATAATTATCTTTGTAAGACAAGAGTTATTTGACAGCATAGCATCGCAAAACACTGAAAATCGCACGGTTGCCAACTTGTTACCACTGTTTCTCAAGTACTCAGTTAAATGTTTATTTCTCAAACGGTTGTGTCAAGCCGTTGAAAAACTAAAATATATCTTGACAAGAACGAAACTCTTTCAAATAAAACACTGATTTCTTTCACCTCTTGTCAAAGTTTCGGGCACTATATGAAAGAGAATGTGAATTAAAATTCCTCAAAGCATTCTTCTTTTTCCTTTTCCTGACTCTTTGCAAGGATTACTCTTGACGCTTATTTCTGAGACGAAAAAGCGAAACGCCGTATTGAAAAATTCTTACGGCCTTAGAAAAAACCGAACCGCCGTTTCAGAAAATTGAAACGGCGGTTTGCTATAATGCTCATATTGTTAACCTAAGTATGATTGCAATATCTGAGAACGAGAGGTGTGTTTCAATCGGCGTATTGCTTTTTCTTTGATTTGACGAACTCTTTCTCTTGTCAAATCGAACTTCTCTCCTATTTCGTCAAGTGTCATAGGGGGATAGCCTTCCAATCCGAAGAACATCTTTATTATATCACCTTCCTTAGGTGTAAGGGTTGAAAGGGCTCGATTTATTTCCTTTTTAAGGCTTTCGTACATAAGTTCCGACTCCGGGGTGGAAGCGTCTTCGCTCTTCATGAAGTCATACATATTATTCTCTTCATCGGAGGCAAGAGGTGCGTCCATGGAAAGGTGTTTGCCTCCGTTGCGAAGATTTTCGCTCACTTCGGCAAGAGGAATATCCAATGCGTCTGCAACTTCTCCCACATTAGGCGTTCTTTCAAACTTCTGCTCCAACTGGGCGTATGTTTTGGTGATTTTGTTGAGCGAGCTGATTTTATTGAGCGGCAGTCTCACGATACGGGACTGCTCTGCCAAAGCCTGTAATATGGATTGACGAATCCACCATACAGCATATGATATGAATTTGAAGCCTCTTGTTTCATCAAAACGTTGAGCAGCTTTTATCAGTCCGAGATTTCCCTCATTTATAAGGTCGGGCAGGCTCATGCCTTGATTTTGGTATTGTTTTGCAACGGAAACAACAAAACGCAGATTGGCTTTGGTCAACTTTTCCAAGGCGATTTGGTCTCCTGCTTTTATCCTTTGGGCAAGTTTAACCTCTCCTTCCGGAGAAATCATCTCCAATCTACCTATCTCTTGCAGATACTTATCCAAAGAGGTTATCTCTCTATTAGTTAATTGCTTTGTGATTTTAAGCTGTCTCATTATTGCTTTTATTTCAAACGAAAAACTGTTTCTATTACGGCACTCTCTCGGAAATAGTTACATGGAAAAGGTGAAAAGTTTATAATTTCTCGGCTTTCCATTCTCCATCAAAGAGCCATATATATTTGTGTCCGGCTTCTTTCATTGCCTGAACGGCTTGGTCAAATAGTAAATCCACTTCTTCTATTTTGTGGCAGTCGGTGGATATTGTCATTCGCAAACCCATTCTTGCTGCTTCCTTTATCCACATCATCGAAGGGAAGAAATCATCTGTTCTGCCCTTATAAAGTCCTCTCGTATTCACTTCGCAAATGCAATCTTCCGACAGAGCTTCTTCCATAAGCCACATCGCCAAATCCTTATACCATGTATCGTTTTGGGAGAAGAATCTTTCTTTGTTGTGCATTTTGATTTTATCGAAGTGCCCTACGATGTCCGGTTTGACTTTGTGTATCATGGCTACGCTCTGGGAATAGAATGTTTCAACGCCTCGTCGAATATCTCCGCCGAATACATCTCTTAAACCCTTATCCCATGTTGCTTGTTTTCCTCCGTCGATAAACCACATACCGTCTTGGTCTTTTGCTTTTACTTGATGAACAGATGCGATAAGGTAATCCAAGTCATAGGCTTCCGCCCTTTGCCTGATGTCTTCAAGGGTGTCGGTTATATAATCGAATTCCATTGAAGCATACAAGCGGATTTTGTCTGCATATTTCTCTTTCAACCTGCGAATTTCGGATAAGTAGGCTTCAACATCATGAGTTTGTAAAGCAAAAGTGTTTTCAAATGGTACGGGAGCATGTGCCGAGAATCCAAAGCAACATAATCCTTTATCTATTGCAGAAAGAGCCATTTCCTCTAAGGAATTTGCTCCATCGCAAAAAGAGGAATGCGAATGCAGATTAAATTTCCTCATTTCCTATATTTGTTTCTTCAATAAGGTAAACTTTATCCGAACGTCTGACAACGGATTTCGTAGGAATGGAACACATCTCTCCTTTAACCGCTTTATCAACCTGCTTTAAGTCAACCCTTATCTCGGTCAATGTATCCTCATATACACCCGTTGTTGCTCCCATTATATATATCTTATCGCCACTTCGTAAGCATCCGGTCTCCATTTTTATCTCTGCAACGCTGATATTCTTGAAGAAATTGGTAATCGTACCGACAAAAGTCTTTTTCGTGGTTGCCTGAGAGCCGTATCCTTTGCTCCATTCTCCCACTTTACGACCAAGATAATAGCCGTCCCAAAAACCTCTGTTGTAAACCGTGGAGAGTTCTTTGTTCCATTGCTCGAGTTTTGCAGCATTCCATTCTCCGTTTAACCAAGTATCAACCGCTTGCCGGTAAACCTTGGTAACCACTTTGACGTATTCGGGACTTCTTCCCCTGCCTTCTATTTTCAGAACTCTGACACCGGCATCCAATACTTTATCCAAAAAGTCCAATGTCTTCAAATCCTTTGGAGACATTATGTATTGATTGTCCACCATCAGTTCCGTACCTCCGTCCATATCCGTAACCTTATAAGGACGACGGCAGAATTGCAGGCAGGCTCCCCTGTTTGCACTGCTGTTTGCGTTATCCAATGAAATGTAACACTTTCCACTGACAGCCATACACAAAGCACCATGAACGAAACACTCTATTTCCAAACGTCTTCCGCTCGGACCTTTGATGTTTTCCCGCTCTATCCATTGCGTAATGGCTTTTACTTGTTCCAAACGTAATTCTCTTGCGGTTACTATGACATCAGCATACTTTGAAAAAAATCTTACGGCTTCACAGTTCGTTATATTGCATTGCGTAGAAAGGTGAACTTCCAAACCGATTTCGTTGGCGTATTGAATAACCGATAAATCGGCTGCTATAACTGCACTTACACCGCTGTCTTTTGCCGCTCTGACAATGCTTTTCATGTAATCCATCTCGGAATCGTAAACAACGGTGTTCAAAGTCAGGTATGACCTTACACCATGTTCCGTTGCAATGGAAGCTATTTTGCGTAAATCGTCTATGCTGAAATTGTTCGCCGAACGAGATCTCATGTTCAATCCCTCGACACCGAAATAAACACTGTTACAACCTGCCTCTATTGCAGCATATAATGCCTCATAAGAACCGACAGGGGACATTATCTCTATTTTTTGTCTTGTCATAGAATTAGAATTTCTCCCGAGAAAAAGGGTTTGCAAAGGTAGTGAAATAAAGCGAACCCGCAGACTGAAAAGAAAATAAATTACAAGACATAACGTTGAATATGAAAATGTACATTATGCAATCATACCTGAAAGACTCGGAATTGGTGTTGGCTCCCGACGGAACGCCATATCATATAAGAATAAATCCGCAAACATTGAGTGATAACGTTATTCTGGTCGGCGACCCTGCAAGAGTTGGACTTATTGCAAAGCGATTCGACAAGATAATATCACAAACAAGCAATAGAGAAATAATCTCTTGTACCGGAACATATAAAGGTAAGCAACTGACAATTCTTTCGACAGGCATGGGGGTAGGTTGCTTGGATATAGTGGTAACGGAACTTGATATTTGTGCAAATGTAGATTTGGCAAGGCGGACTTTGAAACCTCAACACCGGACTTTGAACCTCATCAGAATAGGTACCTGCGGTTCTTTGCAGGAAGATTTGAACGTAGGTGATTGCATAGTCTCCCGTTATGTTATCGGAACCGATGGTTTGGCGTACTACTATCAGGATATGGAACGCATAAACTGCGATGAACTTACAGAAAAATTCGTCAAGGAGATACGATGGAAAGAAAAGCTGCCGACACCTTACGGACTTGAAGCCGATAATACACTTTTGCAAAAATTGGCATGCGATTTGAAACAAGGGATAACCGTAACAGCAGCCGGCTTTTACGGACCACAGGGACGACAAATACGCCTTCCTCTTGCCGATGAGACGATTGATGAGCGATTAAAAAGCTTTTCATATAAAGGTTTCAAGGTAACAAATTACGAGATGGAAACCTCCGCTCTTTACGCCCTTGGAAAGATGTTAGGACACAAAACATTGACTTTATGCAATGTTATTGCAGGTCGCACAGAAGGCAAATTCAGCAAAGATTACCACAAATCAATGGAAGACTTGATTGATTTGGTCTTAGAAAGAATTTAATTCCTCCGCAACAAGAAACAACCCAACGAACACAAGCAAGATAAGAAAAGTTTGCCGGATATAAAGAAATTGCTTCTGCACTCGGAGTCTCGGTTTTCTTGCTGACTTTACGATTGTAATAAACCCATATCTTCAAATCACATTCCAAACTTAAAAAAGAATGTTGTATAGACCTGATGTTTACCAAAGGCAAGATTGAACGCACACTGCAGCAAATCAACCACATCTACGCAATGACACGGGAATATAAAAAATTTATCTGCGTGTTCTCATTCCTGCAATAAAAATAGTATCTCGAATCTTCACTACTACCTCTGCCTACTCAAATCTTTAAAATGACAAATCCGATCGAAAGGCATGTTCTAATATAATATTGGTTCGTAGATATTTCAAGGATACTTCCTATCAAAATTCTATCTAAGGCGAACAAAGTCTTTCGAACTATTGAACAAGTATTGTCCATCACTTACATTCTCAAATTTTGATAGATAGCATTTGCAATAAGCATTATAGACATGCTTATCCATAGTATTTTGATGTACGTATATTTCAAGGTCTTATTTCGCAAATAACAAATACAGGATACTATTGCAGTCAAAAGCAGAAAGAATAAAGGCGGGAATTGCTTCAAACAATCAAAAATGTTGCCTTGCAACAAACAAACTATGGAGCGTTGAAACCCACATAACGGACAACTTATTCCGAATAATTGCTTATAGAAGCAAGGCAACATTAGTATAAACACGAACTATTTCCAACAGATTAGTTGAATAATCCAGAAAATCCAAATGATGCAGAACCTAATATAAGTATCCAGATAATATACCATAGAGTATAAATTCCTCCAAATATTATACCTATTATGGAGGTTACTTTCCCTGCTGTTAGCATTCCACATCCATTGTACAAAGACGGAGATTCTTTATACTTCGTCAAACCCTTATTTGCAAGGACTAATCCTATTATACCACAAACTAATCCTACGAAAAAGCATCCGAAAACAAGTGATACAATCCCTAAAACCAACGCAACCACAGAATTTGGAGCCGTTGTCTTTGTTGTTAATCTATTTTCTTCCATCTGTATATTTTTTGAATTTGTTTTACCCAAGCCCCTAAGGCGATATGTTTTCTGATTTTTCTCTGACTTGCGGGCATAAAAAAACGTGGGACTTTCTTTTCTTATTGAGGTTAAGGTTTTGGAACCACCTAATCCGTCAAACAAGTAAAGTTCACGAGAATTTATCGTGAGCTTCACTGCTTTACTTTAACGAATTCTGATGAAATGTTCCAAGTTTCACACCTCCAAGTATAAG
>OJAW01001305.1_pt1 | contig 14754 bp, 9 predicted proteins | sample 1589151 | NCBI WGS metagenome assembly OJAW01 (sample SAMN03283290) | human gut metagenome | biome: human-associated habitat; material: feces | host: Homo sapiens | place: Peru | collected 2012 | reverse complement strand
CTTCCGCCACGTTGATCATCTCATCGTAGAACTCAGCCTTGATCTCTGCCTGTCTTTTGTACATTCTCAGTCCTATAAAAATAGGAGGACGCTCTTCCGTGTATGAAAGAACATTCGCACACCAGAGTGTTATGGGCATATTATGGAAATAGTCTGCAGCCCCCCCTAGCCGCACGACATTATTATGTCTGGCTAATTCTAAAGACACGACATACCATTGCTCGCAATCGTCCGGACGTTGGTACTATACGGAGGACGATTTTCAGGTATATATTTTCTTATGAGAGTGGAAGTGCATTGTCAGTTAAACGAAGTAAGGATGCTCCTTCAAAGGCGTTAATTTGTGCAAATCACGCTTTCAGAGGCTCAAAGATCTCTTCACAAGCGTCTTTTCGTCATATTCCAGCTTTTAGAGGACGTGAGTTATATTCCAATTCTTTTTGTTCGGCAATGCAGTTTCCGAAATTGGCAATTTGTAGGATGTCATTCCATTCAAAGTCTGCCTGATAAGGTATGTGTCGATGCCTATCAATTCATATATGGCTCCCAACAAAGCTCTGACACAAGGCGGATACGCCAATGAAAGTTCCGCCAGTTCTTTTTGTCTTGCATCGGATAGTTTCCTAATTATATTAGATACATTTACTACACATTCATCAGGAGAGGACGCCGGTATCTTTTTTAAGAATCTTAAGGCATCCAATATTCTAAGCATAGGAATATTTTCCGATGTAATCTGATTACCTTGTTGCAAGAATGAGATTTTCAACCCGTTCCGCGTCACTGGCCTACGATATTTGTTCGTCCCGATTATAATGGACGAACTTATCTGGGTTGTCAGTCCCATAGATACAAATGCCATATTTCCAGTCACATATCCAATGATTTTTCCGTTTTGTCCTAAATAGTCCTTTATAAGTTCTGATTCTGTTGGTTTCAACATTCCGAATATGGTTTTCTTAGGGACATAATACTTTCCTTTTGCAATCCTCTGTAATCCTCCTTGCTGTACAAGACGGCTTAAAGCTTTGACAAGAGCCTGCTGGTATCGCATCTCTAAGCCAAAGTCTCTTATTGTCAAAATAACTCCTGCCGGCGTTGATGACAGTTTATCTTTAATCTGCCTTGATACAACCATATTCACACATAGTATTTTGTTTTACAAATATAGCAAATGTCATATTATTTACGTAAAAAACTTGACATAAGTTTTTAGGCGCAATGAATAGGCAATAAGGCGATAGCGTCTTGCCAGCTTTCACCTATTAAAAGAAGATAGCGGAAAGGACTATGCCACCTTACAATTCTTTGTGCAGCAGTACTGGGAGAGGACGATGCCGAGGACGGCGATGAGGACGCCGAGCCATTGGAAGAGGGAGAGGTGCTCGCGGCCGATGACTTCGGCGACGAGGGCGGTGGCTACGCACATCATGGCGAGGAAGACGCTGGACTTGCCCACGCCTAACTTCTTGATTGCCATGGCCCACAGAGAGAAGGCAAGGCTGGAGCAGAGGACAGCGAGACAGAGGATAGGTTCCAGGACTTCCCATGAGACGAGTCTCGCGTCGAAATTCTCGATGCCTCTCGTCAGGAAGAACGGCAGGAAGTACACGGTTCCGATCAGGAACTGGTACATCACGATGACCTGAGGCTTGTAGCCGTCGGCGAGAAGTTTTGTCAAGGAGGCGTGGCCGACCTCTGAGAAGACGGCTATCATCAGGAGCACGACTCCGAGGATGAAATTCTGCGGCACACCTTCATCTCCTCCTTGCTTGAGAAGGACCAGACAGATGCCGGCCAGGGTCACGGCGATTCCGAAGCCGTTCAGGATCGAGATACGCTCTTTGAAGAACAGGGCACCGGCTCCTACTGAGAAGATCGGTACTGAGGCGATGATCATCGCGCTGATGGTCGGCGAGCCGGTCTCTTTTATGCCGTAGGTCTCGCAGAAGAAGTAGATAAGTGGCTCAAAGAGAGCGAGCAGCAAAAATTTCCAGATATCTTTGCGGGCTATCAGGCGGAAGTTCTTTGTGAGGATGTTGAAGAGAAGAAGTATGATTCCGGCGACAAAAATCCTTAACGGGACGAAATATGAAATCGGGACTCCGAGGGCGATCAGTCGGTCGCTCCAGATGTAGGACATTCCCCAAAGCACAATGGCCAATACGGACAGCAGATAAACTACCGCCTTGTTGTCACATATACTTCTTGTCGCGCTCATAATATAATACGGAATATGAGTAATCTGTTAGTTATACTTACATTTCCACAAAGATAATCAAATTTCTCTTTTGAAAAGAAATAATATTCAAATATTCACTAACATTTCGGCACCTGCCTACCGTTTTTATCCCTTTTCAGTGAAATGCCGTCACGAACCCTCCGCGCTTCGCGCTCCGTCCCTCCCAGCCGGAGGCTGGGCCACTCCCGCTTATAGCCGCGGGTGGCTAAGGTTCGTGGCGGCACATCACTGAACGGGATGGAGGTTCGACAATACTGCGACTGCAATTTATGCACTTGGCGCTTCGACAGGCTCAGCGACCATTGTTTATATATGTAGGTGCTTCGATGGTTAGTGAGCTTCGTCGAACCACAAGCTCAGCGACCGAACGGTTTACTTTCCGGTCAAAAGACGGAGCGAGATGCGTTTGCGGTCGAGATCGACATCGAGGACGCTGACGTTGACTTTTTGGTGAAGTTTGACTTTCTGGCCACGCATCTGGGAGACGTGGATTAGGCCGTTCTCGTGGATGCCAATGTCAACAAAGGCTCCGAAAGCGGTCACGTTCGTGACGATTCCCGGCAGTTCCATACCTGGCTTGAGGTCATCAATCTCGTGGATATCCTCGGCGAAACTGAACTCCTGCGCGCTCTGGCGAGGGTCACGGCCGGGCTTGTCCTTCAGCATACCCCCCTCGTTATAACGCTGGTTGTTGGGCAGCCCCTTTTTGTTCACACCTTCCATCATCAACGTCTTCAACTCATCCAGATGCGAACGATAAACGCCACGAGGAAGCACGCCATATTTCTTGCACAGAGAGGCCGCCATACCGACCACTTCCCCCATCATTCCGGTCGTACGCATCACACGGACTGTTCCCAATGCCACATGAGTCACACTGATATCGCGCCCAGCCATAAACAGGTTGTCCACATTACGTGAATACAAACAACGGTATGGAACCGCGTACGGATAAATCAGAATATGCTTCGTCACCGCCTTGAATTCATTTCCTGGAAAGTATTCACTGTTAATCGGATCCGGCCAATGCAAATCAATACTCCACGTCGTGGCAAACGAGGCATCTTCGTGGAAGACATTTTTTGTAAGGTCATCTTCCTTCAAGATATAATCGCCCAACAGACGGCGAGATTCACGCTTGCCGGCCACATAAGCCACCCAGCCTAATTTCCTGTTCTTATACTGGTCATTATCCTTCAGATGGTTTTTCAAATAACTCCAATTTGAATAGACGACAAGCATTCCATAATCACGAATTCGCTCGAAATCATTGATTTGATCCAAATTCATTCCCGTCTCCCAGGTCCATTCCCCCATCGTCACCTTTTCACAATTCTCGTCATTGAACTCCACGCCATAACTGAACTCAGGGAAAGGACAAGGTTTCTTGCCATCCACAGAATACCACTGGACTGAAGCCCCCATCGTCATCTTGTCAGCATTCTCGGGAGCGATGCTTTCTCCATACTCATCTCGTCCCTCACGCCCCATTCGATAGTCTGCCCCGGCAAGATAACCGATTGTTCCGTCTCCTGTACAATCTGAAAACAGTGGAGCTTCAAATTTTAATTCCTCGCCACTTTCGATATGCTTGACAATCACTGAAGTGATCCTGTCACCTTCTTTCGTAACACCAATCGCACGATAGTTCAAGAAAAGAGACACATTCTTTTCTCCAGAGAGCCAGTCCAGTTTCTTTTGGTCCTCGTAATACTCGGCAGGTTGTGCGTTCCCTCCTTTTTCCGGGCCGAATTCTTTTTGCAGACCGCCTAATTCCTTATAAGTTCCCACATCAATACGCCCCCCCAAATGGACCCGTATCTCAGAACTGTTGTTTCCTCCGACAACAGGACGGTCATTGATCAAAGCCACCTTACATCCCAAGCGACCGGCTGACACGGCAGCGCTCATCCCGGCTACACCCGCACCCACTACCACCAAATCATATTGGCCGGCAACCAGGGGATCATCCGGTAATCCTAACGCCTTACGACGGAACACATCCAGTTCCTTGATGTCCGATGGAGGTGTCTTGCCTGCCTCTGTGGTAAAGTAAACGGCATCGCAACGGCCGTCAAATCCCGACAAATCATGCAACCGGACTACCTCTCTGAGATTTTTCACAGACACTTTCCCTGCTGCTTGCCATATCCATCCAGTTCCTTCCGCCCCCAACGGGGAAATCATCCGTTTACCACCGACTGACAAACTGAACTTACCAGGGCCTTTCCCCTTTTTCCATGGGGAGGTCCAGTTGTAAGTACGGACATATACATAATATTCTCCCTTTTCAGGGAAAGTCACTTCAGTAGAAGCATCTTCGACCGGCACTCCCATCCCGTGCGCCAGAAGGTAAGGAGATCCCATCAAATCCATAAATTGTTGGTCAACCTTCCATCCCCCTTTGTTACTGAAATTTTCCGCCTCAACAAAAAGGTCAGCCGCCAGCCCTATTCCACAACTAAATAGAAACGCTAACACTGAAATCACACAATTCTTCATGATATTCATATCCTCAAATTTGTGAATATGAAAGAAAGAGAGACTCTTCCTCTGATTTTTTTTCTTACAAAAGTTGCATTAATCAAGGTTACACCGTGCCACCACTTGGAATAACGCTTTTTATCTATAATTCAACCAAGCTGTCGCTTTCGTATCCGTGTCTGACACGAAGCGAATCCACCTTGCCTGGAATGATTCCGGAAGTTGTTGTACTAATGTCTCTCCCGGTTTTACTGTATATGATGCGTACTCCATCCAATCTCCGTTTCCTGTCGGATCAACCTCAACGGTCATCACTACATTTCTATCAGACTGATGGGACAATGATAATTCTTTCTTATCGTAAAAGGCAATCAGATAAGGATCTGATGCTGTACCAGCTTTTACATACGTATCTTTCCAAGGGCCACCTTGGCCAACAGGTTTCCCTAAAGACCACAAATCATCTATCACTCCAACCCAAACCGCCGCTTTCCCGTCATCTGACACAATGATATGCGGATTGTCTTTCCCTTCTTCGGGAGTCACACCCGTCATGACAAGCATGCCACGATAAGAGGCATAATCGTTTATACGATAATTATGTGTTGATATTGGGCGGATCTTAGCATACCCATCCGCATTTTCAGCCGGGAGTTCATAAAATGTACCCATGCAAGAGAACAGATCACGTTCTGTTGCGACTTCACGGCAAATACGGAGCAATCCCTGGTCTGTCAGTTTCTTATACGTCTCATTTCCTAAAGGCAAACGCCAACGACGGCCTGAATCATCCACAATCAAAACTGAACTTTCGTCTATTGATATGACATGTTCAGGTATCGCAAATTTATTACGGATGAAATCGGCTGTCTCAGAGTCATCTTTACGAACTAGTTCCAATTTTTCACCCATTTCATAATAACCTGTTTCAGACACCATCCCTTCCGTTGTCACATTAGCCAACAAACCTAAAGCGCGACGGTTGTCCCCCAAACCATACAACAAACCACCGGTCGCCGACTCTTTATCCACCGAAGCCAAACCATTATAGATCGGAGCCGAAGATGTCGTGCGTGAATCTGCCGACGTATAATTGAAACTAACAGTCGCCATCGTATTCTTATCCGCTTTCACCCGAATCCACTCTCCTCTCTCCGTAAATGGTACAGACACAGAGCCACGAGAGTTGACTGTCACCGATTTCAATGTTTTCCATTCATTATTGCCCGATTCATCCACTTCAAAAGTAAATGTCACAGGCTGATCGCCATCGTTTTTCACCCAGCCGAAACGTTTGGCCCAACCGTTGAATAAAAAAGGTTCAGACACTTCACCTGCCGCCACCATCTCTTTAGCCCAAACAGCACCCTCGGCCGTAGCCGGTCCTAACTCATCCGGCCTTGAAAAAGAGGTAAACCACAAATTTGAATTAGACTGTCCCGGCCCTTCTATATTACCCTTCGCTTTTCGTTTATTCAAGAATTCTTTTTGGGCGGAATCATCGCAGCCAAAAACCAATTGATCATTCCAACGTGTAAAGTCGCCAATCACCTTCAAATAGGCAGACCGTGGCCGGATTCCGGCAGAATTATCGGCGGTAAACATAGCCGGGAAATGCCAGAACATACCATGCATTGTCATTAAATATTCAGGTTCTGACTCTGTACCCACATTTCGGATACGCGGCCATTCCGTATTCCAACCATGCGCTCCATCATAACTGTGACTGGCTTTAGGCAAACGATAAAAAGACCATCCTTTTTCAGCATCGCGCACACCTAAGATAATCGACTTGTAATCCCAACCGGTCGCCCATATAGGGTCAGTCTCAGGATTCGCGTTACCATAAATTCCACCTGGTCCTGTCACTTCAACAAATTGATTACGACGAACAGTCATCCAATTTTTACCATCCCATTCAGCCAGAACACCTGCCTCAACATCAAATTTTCTCAAGGCTTCCTGGGTGCCTTCTCCGTTGTTCGTGAAATACATACGTCCCTGTCCTGAATATAGTCCTTTACCATGGACTCCAGGCAACAAGGCATTTATCGGCCCTGCATCAGTATCATTCTTCTTTTGTTTCTTATTATTTCCATCTTGATACAGTTCTTTTACTTCAAGTGTATTAACGTCCACCTCGTAAAAGCCTTCTTCCATCGTGCCATAATAAATTTTATTGGCCGGATCCGTTAAATGACGCGCGTTACCTGTATGTCGCCCAGGCATTACAGTATAAGGAATCACACGGACTTTCCCTGTTTTATCAATAGCATAAGGGCCTATAAAAAGCTGATTGCTTTCTTTATGGATCATCCTGTTCGCAGGTGTGCCACCGATGCTCTCATCATGTACAATCTGCCGATAATCAGGGGTCACTTCATACAATTTATCAGAAGATCCATACGGCAAATGAGGTCCATAAGTAACCACCCATAAACGATCCGCCCAAGGCACGACAGCTCCTGTCCCACATTCTCCTTCATTATTATAATAAGCCAAACTTGGATAAACCCCGGATATGGAATCCGGAGTTTTTGAGGCTTCGTCATGTGCCGCACAACCGAACATTGAAAACGCGGCCAATAAACCTAATACATTCAATTTCATATCATCTAATATTATGAAGGTTTCTCAATTATATACATATAATGCATAAACTGAGAAGCCCGTTAATCAGATTATTAAAACTTCAAGAGATTCTACCATTTCGGATTCTGTGACAGGTTTTCATTGATCAGCCTGTCCGCGGCTGGTACCGGCCATAAATAATCACGGCTTTCATCGAACTTGCGTTCTGTCGCCACAGTAATGTATCCATTTTTCGCCATTTCGCTTAAATCAGCGATACCGTCCTCGTCAATCCTAGGGACACCACCAATCGGATAGTTGCCATCTTTCCAGTTCTGAATCAATTGCTTATATTCTGCTGAAACAACGCTTTCATTACCATCCCATGAAGTACTTCCAGACCATGCACGATTCAAGAAATAAATAGGGCGGTTAAATACTTTGCCAGCAATCTTCCAACGAATCAAATCACTGTAGCGATGACCTTCCCAAGCCAATTCTATGAAACGCTCGGTACGGATAACTGTGCGTAAATGTTCTTGTGTCCCTTCCATAACCCTCGGATACTCAAGGCCTGTCCCTTTGTAAGCCCTTTCACGCAATTTATTAATCGTTGCGTCCAGCACTTCCTGATCGCACTGATTCAGTTCATTCATTGCTTCCGCATACATCAACAAGACATCACCATATCGTAGCACAGGATATGTGGTCGGCGCACCGACCTTACCATTTTCCAAGAAAGACTGGTCGATGTACTTTTTAAACAGCAGGCCAGTGTAGGAAGCATGTTCCGCCCTTGCCTTAGAATCATTATTTCCGACCAATGTGCCGTCTGAGATTTTCAGAACCGTAGTCTTGAGCGGAGATGGAGAATATTCATACCCCAACCATGCGTAATCTTTCGGGTCATAAGTCCCATTCAACACGCTTTTGTTGTGTGCGGTCGCAAAAGGCACAATCGTCATAGCCATACGCGGATCCCTGTTCTCAAAAAAGTCTTTCGGGTTATATAGTGGAGATTCATCAATCGGTTTGCCATCAATGCATGGATAGGCGCAAACCAATTCATAAGATGGAGCCTTCTGTCCACCCCATCCGCCGGAAAGACGAGAAATACAATTCTGGACATCTGACGCGGCCCAATAATACTGCTTCAACGTCACGTCTCCCCTGAAAAATAAAATCCACTCATCAGACCACGAAGCCGTAAACAAGTTCTGATAGTTGTCGTGCAATTTATACACATTCAAATCCATACAACTCTTGGCGGCGGCAGCGGCCACAGTGTAATCTTCATTATAAATAGCAATCCTTGCCTTAAACGCATAAGCGGCACCTTTTGTGGCGCGTTGGATACCCGGATAAGTATTCGGCAAGCGCTCCGCAGCCTTGTCAAGGCATTCGTAACTGTAAGCCAACACATCAGCCTTAGGGGAACGGGAAGCCGTATAAGCCTCATCCAGACTCATGCCCTCTTTATCCAAAATTGCATCCCCCCAATGAAATGCCAACATGCCGTAAGCATATCCCAAATAGAAATAAGCCTCTCCTTCATATTGAGTAATATCATTTTCAGACACCCCCATAGCACGCGCACGATCCATATTCTTGATTATACGCAAAGCACGTGCGATACCTTTATAATAGTTCTCCCAACGTGAGGCAATCGTCCAGTCTTCAGAAGTCAATGTTCCATTGTTAATCGCTGATGTTGAGTTTCTTGCGGTCACATCATCTCCCCACATCATATCGTCTATCGGGAAAAACTCCTTACGATAGAAATCATTCAACGACATTTCTATCTCCGCTTGAGAAGAATACCAATTCTCGCTTGATCCTTCAGAAAGAGGATTCAAATTAAGATCGACACACGACATAAGTATAAACAGAGATGCCGCACATATAGGAAATTTTATATTTTTCATATCATTAAAATTTAGAACTTAACACTTGCGCCAAATGTAAAAGACGTGGATATAAAATCTGAACTTGTACCTATTTCCGGATCCCATCCCTTAGGATAATGGCTTATGGCAGGAAGATCGTTTATTGCAGCATATATCCGAAGACCTCTGATAAAACACTTGTCCATAAGTTTCTGTGGCAACGAATATCCTAATGTAATGTTTTTGACACGGAAATAAGCCCCGTTGAACAGCCAATAATCAGATCCTGTATAAGTATTAGTCGTATTGGTATAGGTCAGGCGAGGGTATTTTGCATTCCTGTTCTGTTCTTCTGTATTATGCAGACTCCAATAATTACCCAAGAGAAGAGAAGGCACGGCTCCCCATTGTTCTTTCAATGGCTGTATCCAAGCGGAATTAAAAAGAACATTCTGATGTCCTATACCCTGGAAAGAAAGAGAGAAGTCCAAATTCTTCCAACCCAAGAAAAGATTACCGCCATACTGAAACTCCGGCAAAGAATTACCCAAGCGGACTTTATCATCCGCATTGATGACACCATCTTCTGTCACATCAACATATTTAATATTACCTGCCTTATCGTTTGGGGTGAGTGTTGGGTACTTGTTTCCTTCCGAATCGTACAGATCCGCATCAGTAATGAACAATCCATCGGTCTTGTACATAAACCACTCATAATAGTAAGACCCTTTTTCATAGATCTTATCACCAACTATCGTTCGTCTATCCCCTAAATAACCCATTCTCGAACGATAATCGGAAAGATTGAAAGACACGCCATAAGAAACATCCCCGATCTTGTCTCGCCAATTGACCTCAAACTCCCAACCACGTGTGTGCATATCACCGGCATTTTGCTTCGGCGCGGAAAATCCGGCATAAGAAGGAAATCCCAAGGTCAAAAGCATATCAGATGTTTTCTTGTAATAGTAATCACCCGTAAAACTCAAATGGCTATCAAACATAGCGAGGTCAATACCAATGTCATACGTTGTCGTTGTCTCCCACGTGATGTTGTTGAAAGCATAATAATACTGGGCAGCGTTTTGTACGGCCGTCACTGACTGTGACCCCTTGTCATACATATAACTGTTTCCGAAATTAATGGCCGCCTGGTATGGGAACTCTGCATCACTTATGCGCTCATTTCCCAAGGCTCCGACGGAAGCCCGCACTTTCAAATAATCGACCAGTTTGTTTTTAGGGAACCAAGGCTCACCTGATGCTACCCAACCAGCCGACACAGAAGGGAATACTCCCCAACGGTAATCCGCGGCGAAACGAGAAGACGCATCCGCACGGACATTCGCCTGTATCATATACCTGTCTTTGTAGGAATACATCACACGCCCGAAAACAGATTGGTAAGCATTATGGCCCGCATTACCCGAATTATACTGGTAGTCCTCCGGTCCAAGATTCAAATATGGATACGTGTCCAACTCATAATTATTTCTTGACGCGCCCAAGTTTTCCCATTTGTATGTGTAACCCTCATAGCCGACCATTGCATTAAAGGAATGATCATTCCATCTATTCTGATAATTGGCATAGAACTGATAGGTACGGCTTTGCGTTATGTTGCGTGTTTCATTAAGGGATGTGGTCTTATTGTTTTGTGTGGAGATGGCTCTTCCATCCTCATAATACACATTGACCGCTTTTACAAATTTTTTCCCTTGTACAAACGAGTATTTAGGAGCAAAGACCGCCGTAAGAGTCAATCCCTTAACCGGAGTCAATTCCAATTGCGCCTTACCTCCAAATTTATAATAATTGCTTTTGTCTGTTCCTCCCTCATTGAGCATAGCTAACGGATTGGCACCTGCTTTCACATCAGCATAGCGTCCATCTTCCCAATAAGGATTGTAATAAGGAGAAGTCAGATAGGCCCAATAAACAGGATTGATGGTTGCCGGAGACAGGCTCTCAGAGGTTGAAAAATCAACATCAATATTGGCGCGAATCCAAGAGTTGATCTTATAATCGTTGTTTACCCGGCCAGCATAGCGTTCATAAGACTTATTTGAATAATACCCGTCCGCAGTCTGGTAATTGAATGAAAATTTGGATTGTAACTTATCCGTACCACCAGAGACATTAAAACTATGCTGCTGATGAGAAGTAGTCTTTTTCAGCAATAGGTCAGACCAATTCGTATTCGGATAATGATATGGGTCCGCGGCGTTGTTGGCCATCCAGGAGTTGATGGTTTCCTGTGAATATTGCGAATAAGGATCAGACGCACCATCATTCCACTTGACCTCATTTTGAATATTCATCCAATCAATCACATCGCCGTTAGTAGGACGTGCCGTCGGTTTGTCTATGGAATATTCATAATTGTAATCCAAATTGAATTTATTCTCCTTGGCTCTCTTCGTAGTTATCAAAATAACACCGGCAGCCGCACGCGATCCGTAAATAGAGGCCGAAGCCGCATCCTTCAAAACGCTCAATGTCTCAACATCAGAAGCCACGACATCATTCAACGACCCCGGTACGCCATCTATGATGACAAGAGGATCATTATTGGAAAGTGTCGTGACACCACGGACACGTATCGTCGCCGAACTTCCCGGTCCTCCAGAAGAGCGCGTCACCTCTACGCCAGAAATCTGTCCTTGCATCGCCGTGGACAGCATTTGAGTGGAACGTTCCGTCAGAGCGTCACCTTTGATGCTGGAGATTGGGCCTGTCAGGTCATTCTTTCTCATCGAGCCATATCCGACAACAACAACTTCGTCCAAGGCCTGACGATCTTCTGCCAGACTGACATCAATCTTATTCACGCCAGCCGCAACCCTCCGTGACTCAACCACATAACCCAAGCAATCATACTCTATCTCGTCCCCATTCGAAACCGCAAGTGAATAATGCCCGCCGTCATCAGTCACGGTGCCCGTGGATGTACCATTGATGTAGACGGTCACACCAACCAAAGGCAACGACGTAGCAGCGTCAACGACAGTTCCCGCCAACGTTCTGACACCTCGACCGCCATCTTTGGCTCTACTCAGGACAATCTGCTTTTTCTCAATCCTGTACCGGACATCTGAGCCAGAAAACAACTCGTCTAGCACTGTCCGAATGCTTGCGTTCTTTACATTAATGTTGACTACACGCAAGTCATCCACAACTTGTTTAGTGTAGATAAATGAGTATCCACTCAACTGCTCAACCCGGTCAATGACTTTGACCAACGGAGTGTTCTCCATCCGAAGAGTGACGCCCACATCCTGTGCGGACAGGTTAATGGACAAAAGAGGCAACAGTATCACAACTGAAAGCACCCAAAAGAATTTCTTCATATCCGATCTGTATTAATTATGTAGTTAAAACATGTAGTCTGATAGGAGACTACATAAATAGGACACACAACTACAGTCCGGACGAAAAAATTATTTTGAATATATCAGGTATTTGACCCTGATGGTTTCATCATCGAGATACTCCTGACACTTACATCTTATCGGGGTGGTCTGCTCTATTAGGGACATCATTTCATCCAGCCTTTCGTTTCGGAAAGTAGCTCTTATCTGATAATCCGATATTTGCGAGTCCATAACAATAATATCCATGTTGAAAAGCGCTGATAATCTTCCGAACACATAAGACAGAGGGTCACCTCTGAACGCCAAGGTGCCAGTCCGCCACGATGTCCACTTGAAAGTGTCGGTGCGGAAGCAAGAGACCTCGCCGTCTCCGTCACGGAGCAACTGGTACCCCTGAGGTAACGCATAACTTTTTCCAGGCACGCTGACCCCGAGCTTCCCGGTCACCAGAGTCACTCTCTGCGATGTCCCAGAGTAGGCCTCGATATTGAATTCCGTTCCCGTAGCCGTGACTTCCATGTCTCCGACATTCACGGAAAATGGATGGTCATTGTCAGACCTGACTTCAAAATAGGCCTCGCCTTCAAGCTTGACGCTGCGTTTCCCTCCTACAAACCGTGAAGGGTAGGACAAAGTAGAGCCTGAATTCAAGCAGACCTTTGAATGGTCAGGAAGGACAATGTCGGCATACACGCCGTACGGGGCGGAAAACTTCTGCCATTCCACATCCTGTGACTTTTTGAAATACATCTCATAGGAAAGCACAGTCCCGAGGAACAGTAACGGAAGCAGCAGGACAGCGGCGACATTCTTCCACCATTCAATGAATATACCCGATTTTCCATGTCCCTCTCCGACGGACTCCAGAACACGCTCCTTGGCCTTGTCCACATCTATGCTGTCGAATCTGAACGCAGGATGTTCCGCCTCCCAGACATTTCGGAATTTGTGATATTCCTTGGCGTTATCAGGATGCACGCTGACCCACTCCTCCAGCCGTGCCGCCTGTTCAGGCGTACACTTGCCCTCTAAATAAAGAGACATCAGTTCCTCATATTCCCGAACATTCTCATTCATACTCTATACTACTAACAACAATATTATACATTCAAGGCATCTCCGCAAGATGGAAAGCGCTTTGCATACTCTCAGTTCGATCGTCCTTTGCGTGACATTCATCTTCTTGGCGATCTCCGATGACTTCATCCCACCGTCCCGGTACATCACATAGGACTCTCTTATCTTCTCCGGCAGAGCGTCCACAGCCTTGTCCAGGATCCTGCGCATATCCGTATAAAGGACATAGTCATCCACATCATAAATTTCCAGAGCATCGTACAGGCACACGTTACGGGCATGCTCGTATCTGATTTTGTCATGCCGGACCTCATTCAGAGCCCTATTTTTCACTGCATTCAGCAAATAGGCCTTCAAGGACTTGCTGATTGTGATTTTCTCTCTCCTCTCCCATAAAGTCACAAAGACTCCCGAGACAATGTCCTCACACTTGTGAATATCCTTGAGATAGTTGCCGCAGAACATCACAAGGTTGGCGTAATAGAGATCAAACAAGGCCTCAAAGACCTTGGTGTCAGACCTTTTCAGTCCTTCGAGAAAATATTTGTCATCGAGTCGGCCGGCCTCTGTTTTCATCCTGTTCTCTTTCGATACAAGCACGAAAGTATAACAAAAAATCCATTTATGGAAAATAACTTCAAATTTTAAGATTTCTCAAAGGTTCTGATATATTGAATATTTAATTGGCAATAAAAATATGAGGGCAGAATAATCATCATTTTTAATAAGCAATTTTGTCCGGAGAGAAGGAATCTCTCCGGACAAAACTCATCTCATCATATTCTCATTTATATACTATTGCTTGTCGAGGAACGCCTTTGCGGAAGTGAGGGCATTGGCCGGGCCTTCTTTGAGAATCTTCTCAGTGGAGAAGGACTTGAGAATTTCGGTCAACTGAGAGAGTTTGGCCTCTTTGCCTTCCTTCTGCCACTGGGCGCGGAGGATGCGGACCTTCTCGAAATCCTGGATGCCCTCGGTAAGTTTGGCGAAATGGATGCTGGCACGGCCGCCTGGATAGACAACGAAACAGTCACCTGCGGGCCAAGTGCGGAAACGGGCATCCGTGAGCGGATCCGCTGTCCAGCTGTTGTAGGCCCAGCGGAGGTAACCGTCATAG
>OJAW01001304.1_pt1 | contig 14781 bp, 27 predicted proteins | sample 1589151 | NCBI WGS metagenome assembly OJAW01 (sample SAMN03283290) | human gut metagenome | biome: human-associated habitat; material: feces | host: Homo sapiens | place: Peru | collected 2012 | reverse complement strand
TACCAGTTGCCTATATAGGCAAGTTGCGGCTGTCAAACATTCAGGAGGACAAAGATGATGTTAACTAAAAAGATCAAGGTGCCGCGCCCAATGAAGGGTAACAGTGCTCATACCAATGATGTGCTTGCGGCCTGCCAACGCATGTTTTATGTAGGATGCTGGGCGCATTATGGGGTGCGTGAAGTATATTACGCGGGCTTTTGCCGTGATGATGGTGTGCCTTACATTTGGCGATACAACGATTATAATGGTGCAGCCGATTTATGGGAATGCATACCACTTGTGCGGGATACTACTGGTCAAATCTATGCTTGGACAACTAGTTACTATGCGGCGAAAACTATTGCCGATGCAATGGAGTTCAAGGTAGAAGCAGACCGAAGGAGAGCAAAAGACGATGGTGAGCCTATTTTGGCAGACTAATTGTTGGATATTGACCATTATAATTTTTGTACTCCTGTCTTATATCATATATATCAACAATAACTATTAGCCTTTTGGGTAGAGATGAAATTATAACATCCCTACCCATTTTTTGATTTACCGCAAACTTGACTTTTTGGGGAATTTGCGGTATAATATATTTAGAAAAGATTGGAGGAGCAAACTAATGGTACAAAAATTTATTGATGCCTGGAATAAAGAACAACAAAACCTTAAGGCCAAATTACAGCATGATTGCTTAATGGGGTATGACCAAGACTATACGTACGATACTTTGGTCAGATTTGCTTGGACAATTGCGACATCCACTATGCCCGATTGCCGCAAAGTTGACCTAAAAAACATGAAAATCCTTGACAGTGGCGACTATCAAGGTGACTATCTGTTTTTGGCTCCGCTTGGCACCGAATATTGCGGGCCTGGTGACTATATCTATGTGTTTGTAGAATATGGTTCTTGTTCCTACTGCGACACATTGCAGTCTGTTCAAGACGATGACGATCCCGAAGAACGCGCGCAGTATTATTGGCAGATGATACTCAATATCATCCAACAAACTAAAATTATGGATTAGCGTAAATTTGCTTTTTCAGGGAAATTGCGGTATAATATATATAGAAAATAAGGAAAGGAACAGGAGGAACAATTATGGACAAAACAAAGATTTATGTAATAATCTGCCACTGGCGTGATGCGGATGGTATGAACGAAGTAAGTACTTTTGTTCATTCCACTCTTGAAGGCGCACGCGCGCATTTTGCAGAGCTTGCGGCTGACGAAGTCGCTTGGTGGAAAAACGAATATGAATGGAAGATACCCGAAACAGCACTCGATGGAGTGAGCCACTATTACAAGAATGTAGATGGCGAAGTTGTTGAAGTCGATTGCGGTTGGGATAAAGATTGCGGCTTGTGGGCAACAGTAGGTAGCGATGAACTGCATTTGTATGACACGAATTCCTACATCGACACCGACTTTTACATCAGCGAACAAACACTTGGCGACTAACAAATAAGGGAGGCAAACAATGAAAAAAATTAACAGAAACTACAATGTACAAGTATTCCGCACCGAGGAATTTGATGAACTTGTCCATATTTTCAATTTTTGGAAAAATGGTTTGAATATCGAATTCCATAACATAACCTACACTAATTGTGGCGAATACCACGAAATGTGTATCATTTATTCTTTTAAGGAGGACAACTAAGATGATCAATAAACAGCAACCGATGACTATCAGTTTTAATAGTAACAAAAACCCCAACTACAAAGAGGACATGCACAACTTGATCGACTTGCTTATTCGTAATGACTATGTTTGCGAGGTGCGTTACGAAGATTGCGGTATCTATGTTGTGACCTTTGACTACAATAAACCCGATTGGGGTGGCCCGCAACTTGTGTGGATCGACCCTGAAAAGGAGTTTGTTGATGAGTATGCACAGGAGGACAATGACTAATGGCGCGTGAATTGATTGTAACTCATGCTGGTGCGGTCATTTTTGGTCGTACCACCAGTGACGCATTTTCGAATGTAGTGTATCAAATTACTGATACCGATGAGGGCGTACTAAGCCGCGAACTGTTGATGGAGGTGCGCACTACTTTGAACCATCGCCGCAAAGACAAACAAAAGGAAATAGATGGGTATGATGTCATGATGAAATGCCCGACCATCAGTTATGAAGATTGGATGGCGAACTACAACGCGCAACTTGAGGCCATGGACGAACTTGACAACATTAAGGACGGCATAGCTTGGGCGGATACCTTTATGCTTATGTTAAGCGAAATGAAGTGCTCGGAAGGCGATGTAGATATTACCCTACGTTACCTTAAATCCTATTAGGAGGCCGTATGAATAAAGACATCTACGCTTCGGACGAACCTATTGAACTTGATACCATACGTTTTACCAATGAACGTGGTAATGTTTGTGTGGGAGAACGTAATCGCCTACATAAAGCGATGGTAGAATTTTTGACCTCCAACTTTGAGGATCAATATATTGAGGATAATGTCAATGGCGGCATCAGTATTATGCAGGGAATTGACTCTACTACTGGTGACACTATTTGGGCGCATATTACGGTTAAAATCAATACTAAGGCACCCAACATCGACAACTACACTGGCAAGCCTAAAATCAAATCTGCGGCTCCTGCCATACCAAATTTGTTTGAATAGGAGGAACTATGGACGAAAAAGAATTGACGAAGCCAGTGTTGTTTGGTGACCTCATTGAGGCTACTAAGGCTTTGGCTGAAGAAATACATGAAAACTATCTTGAACAAGATGAGGCTACCAGTATGGTTGAACAATTGCTTGACCTCACCTATACTCAGGCCCGCTATTTTTCGGACATTGTCGGCGCAATTGGGTTTGTGTTGACATATCACGAAATTATTGACGAGGTCGAGTTGAATATGCTGTCAAAGCCCGAATTTAATTTGGATGAGTTCCTTCAACACTTCATTAGCCGAGTAACTGATGGTGAGGTGAACTTGAGCGATCTGAAAGAGGATAACTCCGCTCCCGATCCCGATGACAATATACCTACTGGCATAGCATAGGAGGACTTATGAACGAACAAATACAAGCATACATTGACGCGTGCTTTGCTGAGTTGCGCGAATATATTGATATGCGGCTTGATAATCTACAAAATGCCACACTATCCAATATACAGGAGGTTCTTACTATTGTGCCGAAAATTGTGGCTGATACATTAGGAGAAATACCTGGCAATGAAAACAATATACAAACGAACGAATAAAGAAACAGGAGAGGAAGAATTTTTCACGTTTTCACAGGCCAAACAACAATTTGGACTTCGTATAAGTCATACCGCATTTGATGCTAAATTGGGCACCTTTGAACAAGATGCAGGTTATAGTTGGGAAACCAGTTATGAGCCACTTCCTATCGCTGGCCTCAATTGCGGCGAACAAGTCACCATCGATAACAAACCTTGGTGGACAGACTGGATAACAGATGACGCTGTTACTACATCCATCGACGCGGAAAAAGGTGCCACAACCGAGTTGCGCCAAGAAATTTATAAACGGAATTACGGCATCCGAGTAGGTATTGCGCGCGATAATTGGGAGCATCAGAATGAATTATTTGCGCGTCCTACAACCGAAGTGCAGACCTGGGAACCAGCAGGAATTAGAGTGGATGATGGCACCAATGTGCTTGACCTTGATTTATGGGGCTTTATTGACCGTACGCACATTACTCTAAATTGGTGCGCCATCCGTTATATCGTTGCAGGCAAATACGATACCTATTCTTTCCAACTTTCTTCTGCGGCATTGCGCGCATTGAGCGATTACGAAGGCTATTTTGAAGAATTGTGGCAACCTCCTCAGGTTGAGTATATTGCGGGTAAAACCATACCCATCGAACAATACAATCGTTTCGGTGAAATTCAGTATGTGTATCCTAACCTTAAAACTGCGGCAAAGGCTAACAATCTCACTATGCAAAAGTTGTTGCTTAAACTCAATTCGTGGGATGACAATAGCCGCATCCAATTTAGGTATGCGCGCGATGAGGATCGTCCCAACACAACGAAGGTATTTTTCCCTCTTGAACAGTACAAGGATGGAGTGCTTATCAATCGCTTCACCACCCTACAAGAGGCCTCAGCGGCTCTCGGTTATAGTAAAAGTGTTATTGGGCGTTGGACACAAACCAATGACCTCGACAACTTCGGCTGCTCCTGGAAACGTATTTCGCAATAAGGCTTAAAATTGACTTTTGCCGCAAATTGCGGTATAATATAAATACAAAAGGTGGAAGTGATGAAGTGGTATTTTGTATCAGACAGAACCCCAGAACCGAATAAACCAATCATTGTTACTGATTTACAAGGTGGTTATACTACTGGAGAATATAATAATGGCAGATATGATATCTGGCCAAACTACCATTTTGACGGTAATAATGATCAGATTGAGGCTTGGGCATACATTGATGCCCCAGTACAACGTATATAATATTATATAATTTATTTCAAAATTGAAAAATTTAGTCGTAAATAAATTTGACAATCAAAGAAATTTATGGTATAATACTCATATAAATAAATAAAATAATATTAAAGGAGAGTAACAACTATGGCTAAATTTGAAATCAGAGAATTCGCACTTACTAAGGAAGATGGTAAACGTGATACTGCTATGTGCAATGGTCTTCGTAAACAAGGCTACGACAAGGTAATGGCAGTGCTTGCTGATGCGGGCTTCGAACCTGTTCGCGCGGCAAATGGTGACATCGCAGTAGCTCTTGCCAAAGACTCCACCACTGGCGAAACTTTCTATCTTCGTTTGGCAGTCAGCTTCTCGGCAAAAGACCTTGACAGCAAGATTGTTAAGAAGGCTGCGGCAAAGAAAGAACCCGTTGAAATTCCTGCTTTGTTTGAGTAAGATCGGGTAATGCGGCGAAGGCAAACTTTGGCAGGTATCGTTCAAGGTTTGCTTTTCATCGTAAATTGTGGTATACTATAATTAGAAAATGAAAGAAGGGATGGGCGCAATGCCTGTCCCTTTTTGCTATGTCAGGAGGAATAGTAAAATGTTTGATGGTATGTATAACCGCAATCCCGTATACGGGTATGGACAACCTACCCCACCAGCATCCTACGCCATGGGGATGTATAATCGGCCGGTCAGTGGCAATCAAATTACTTGGGTAATGGGCGTTGAGAATGCCAAGACGTTTCCAATTGCACCAAACACTACGGTGTTGTTAATGGATAGCGAGGCGCAAAAGTTCTATATTAAGAGTTCTGATGTTAACGGTATGTGTAGCCTCGAAACTTATGCATTCGAGAAATGCGCTGACCCGATGACTAAAGTAGCCACACCCGATTTGGATAAGTATGTGACACGCGCCGAATTTGAGACCGCATTAGCAAAGTTAGTGCCGCAAGATACTCCCAATGAACAACCCCAACCAATGCGGCAAAGTTTAATTTAGGAGGTAGATTATATGAACCCATTGATAGGTAAATTTGGTGGCGGTAATTTGCCGCAAAGTATGATTGGTTTTGGGCAGCTCGTTAATATGCTTAAAGGTGGCACCAATCCACAAACCTTAATTAACATGTTAGCACAATCCAATCCACAAGCGGCACAAGCAATACAAATGATGCAGAACCAATCGCCGCAACAACTCGAACAAACAATGCGCACAATGTGCGCTAACAAAGGAATAAATTTTGATCAGGCATTTAGTCAGTTCAAACAGATGCTAGGTAAATAATTGAGGGGAGACGTCCCCTCTTTTTCTTACTTCTGTGATCGCGACTCAGGAGGAATAATAATGTATGAGGTAATAATTTATGGAAAATGGACTTTCTTTAGGAGAAGCTATGGCTTTAACTGATAGACGTGATGAAGGGCTGTTTGGTGGAAACAGTTGGTGGATCTTCATCTTGTTCTTCTTCTGGATTTTCATGTTTAATGGCAAGGATGACACAAGCGGTATTGCAACACGTGCCGCAGTTACTGAGGGATTCCAATACAACCAACTTGACAATGGTGTGCGCCAACTTCAATCCAGCCTAAGTGAAGGAGTGTATGCACTTAACAGTGCTATTAAAGACTGTTGCTGCACAACTCAACGCTCAATTGATAGCGTTAAATATGACATGTCGCGCGGATTCTGTGATGTAATCACTGCGGGCAATCTTAATACGCGCGATATTTTGGAAAACCAAACTGCTGGTGTCCAACGTATTCTCGACTATCTGTGCGCAAATGAAAAAGAAGAGCTTCGTAACCGCATTGCAACACTTGAAACTACGGCTCTTATTCAGAACCAAAGCAAAAACTTGGTAGATCAACTTAAGCCTTATCCAATCCCCGCATATCTAACTGCTAGTCCTTATGCAGGAGCATATGGTTATGGTATAGGCTATGGTTGTTCTGGTACCACGGTGTATGGAGCATAATGCTTAACAAAAATAAATAATATCGGCAAGGGAGAGCATTAGCTCTCCTTTTGCTTTGAGGTGGAAAATGGCATGTTATCAATCTGTGTTACGTGGTGTCCCAAGTTTGGACAGCAGTAACAATTTGCTTATTACATTGCCAAATGTGTTTATGCTACGGAATGGCGACACACTGAGATTTGTTATTACAACCACAGTGCCAACCACAAGTCCGTTAGGCACAGTCAGTATCGTAATTAACGGACAAACCATTCCACTTAAGACACGCTTTGATAATAACGTTAGAACACAACAACTCGTTGCGCGCAAACTATATACAATAGGATTTGGCGCAGAAACACCATCATTTACAACATTGACCTGCTTACCAGTAAGTAGTTTCGCATTCACAACTATCCCAGCGCCCAGTGCGGGCTAGGAGGTAGCTTATGCATACGCTGATGATAGATAAAATTATCAATGAAGGTACATCTGATCAAATGCAGGAGATGAAAGATTGGGTAGTCTGCCTCGTTGATGACTTAAAAAAGGACAACTTTGCCGCGTACATCGAAGCGGAAAAAGACCTTCACGAAATATTATGGGGCATCCATATTGGCGAACCACTGGCTCTAAAGTGAGTGGGTAAAATGAAAAATAAGGATGGTAGTTGCGGCCCGCACTGAAATGCGGATCAGACCGCGCAAGTAGCCAAAGACAAGAATATAACTTATGACAAATGGGACTGGTACACAGTTCTAAATATGGTATATAGTGATTTTTATAATACAAAATATGACATTAATACATATGTGGAGTTAGCAAAAGACTGATTAGGCGATAGTGATGTTGCGCCAACCAAGTTACTCAACTACTACTATTATGTTGTATGCCACAAGTAGAGGGATTTGGGGTAGGCGTAATTTACGCTTACCCCTTAATTTGACTTTTGCCGCATCTTGTGATATAATAGGTGTATAAAATGAGAAAAAGGAGGCAGGAGAATGAAAAAGTACTTTATGTTTGCTGATTGCCATGGGGACTTTTCCGCGTTGATGGATGCCCTTGAGGTTGCGGGCTATGATGAAACTAATCCCGATCACCAATTGGTAGGACTGGGTGACTACTTTGGCCGCGCAGCACGCTCCAACAGCGATTGTGTAGCAATTTGGAAGTATTTGGCTAAAGGTCATCATGTTAACAAACCTATATGTTTGCGCGGTAACCATGAGTCTATTTTGCTTGATGCTATCCGTCGTCGTCGATTGAGTGATTTAGATATATACAATGGTGAACATAACACTTTTGCCTCGTTTGCGGGCATTTACCCAGCACAAATGAAGTATGATTATCAACATCAATTTGAAGCGGCGAAAACTATGTATGATTGCGGCTTTGTGAGATGGTTGGAGAACTTATTTTGGTATTTTGAAAAGAAAGGTTTTGTGTGCGTGCATGGATTCTTGCCGCCAGAATGCTATACGATGCACACGCCTTGTAGTTCTGATACTCTTGGTGATTATGCCTGGAATGAGGCAAGTTGGGCTAAAACCCCAATGGAAATTTCGTGCTTTAATAAAGCCAATCCAGAAGGAATAGGAAAGTGGGTTATATTTGGACATTGGCGCGCAACTGAACTAATTTGGCAGCATACGGGTAAGGAACTTGATGACGGCGTAAGTTTTTGCGATAGTCAACACAAACTAATTGGTTTGGACAATACTACTGTTTTGAGTAGTGCGGTAGGTTGGGCAGTATTGGACGAGGCAGGTAATTTGCTTCGTTCCAATTGTGTCGAGTAAAAATTTGACATTTTGAGAAAAATGTGGTATAATAATTATAGAAAATGAGAAAAGGAGACAACAACTAAGATGAAACTTACTAAGAAAGTTGAAACATACCGCTGTGAAAACGAAGCTGAGGCGGAAAATCTTATCGCAAGCAAAAAAGAAAATGCGAACGGTTACGAGGTGACCAAATCATCCATCACCCTTAAGACGAAGAAACAAAAGGGAGAGGTGATAGACAGTTGGTATATCGCTTCTGTAGAAATGAACTACGATCTCGACGAATAATATATCGTCACCCCACTACAATTACCTGGAGAACACATAACTAATGGTCTGGACACAAAGTTCTATTGTCCCCTACGATAACATCGATGCGGACGCTATTTTAAGAAAAATTGAATATGCTTGCCGCACTTGTTATCAAAGTTATGACAAAACAAGTGAGGGTAGCGCGGAACGTTTAATTCGTTCCTGTATTGGTCGAGGGCATGAAAGTATTCTCGAACACGCTTCCCTTACATTCACAATTACATGTGATAGGTCAGTTTTGACGCAATGAACTCGCCACAGAATGGCCTCTTATGCGGTTGAAAGTCAACGTTATTGTAATTACGAACTTGATAAATTTGGTAAGAATGTTACATTTATTATGCCTGTTTGGGCAGAAAACATTGACCAATGGCAACCGCCATTTACAGATGAACAAAAACAACGCAAACAAATGTTTGCTTTACTCTCGGAGTGCTGTCTCCAAGATGAGCGAAATTATTTTGCTCTAATTGATTTGGGCGCAAAGCCTGAAGAAGCCCGTGCTATTTTGCCCAATGCGGCGAAATGTACCATGGTTTGGACAGCCAATATGCGAGAAATACGACACTTTATTAAATTGCGCGCAACAAAGTTTGCCGATTCAAGTATTAGAAAACTGGCATACCAACTCTATGAGTTGTTAATTAACAATGGGCTGGGAGTGCTAGTTGAAGATTTGGAGGTAGACAATGTATAATGTTAGCGCAGTGAAGTGGCTACAGAAAGCGGGCTATCGTCAAAAATTAACTCAAATTATTTTGGGCTATAGTCAATCTTATATTTCAAAGTTGTATGCTAAGGACATGAGCAAATACGTCCCCAGCATTGATCATATAACAGAAGAACAAAGAATTCGGAAGTATGTGGTTGATAAAATTTTGGAATGTAAGCCCATAACGCGCAATGAGGCTATGTTTAATGAAGCGGACATAGCTTACATCAAACTTATGGACTTCTGTTTAGTCGATCGCGAAAAGATCAAAGCAGTTTATTATAATATTTCACCTTATAAAATTGCGCGAGCTTTTCGTGATAATAAAGTGACCTTCATGCAGTTTCAGCCGCAACTAATCGGTATAACTGAGGAAGAGTACAGTATTTTTCTTGAACAAGTTTTTTAGCCTTGAAGGACACCGTAAAAGCGGGCACTGGGGCATAAAGGGGTAATACAAACAAAGGACAACTGAATATTTTTAATTTTAACTACCCCTTTTATAGATTTTTCCGCATCGAGGGTTAGTAGCTCTCGATGTGTTTTTTATTGAGGTGACGACTATGAATGATAACATTTTTAGTAAGTGCCGCAAAAGGATAATTGTAGAGGGGTTAATTAAATCAAGTATAATTGCGGCGACAATAGCCTGTTTTGCGGCAACAGTAGTGCTGATTGTACTGTGGTTGACCAGTGTTAAATGGATATGGTTGGCGGCAATAGTTGGTGCAGTAGTATGGTTAATTGCCATACCAACTCTGTTTCTTCTGTTTTTTAAGCCGACAGATAAGTCTATTGCGCGCAGATTAGACTCATTGGGGCTTGATGCGCGAGTTAATACAATGGTTGAGTTACAAAATGATCAATCCTATATTGCGGCAAAACAACGTGAAGATACTTACAGAGTATTGAGTAAAATTAACATCAAACAATTGAAATTGGTTGTATCTAAGGTTTTAGTTGTTGTGCTGTTAATTTCACTGTTTACTACTGGTTCCGCGGCGACATTGGTCACATTGACAAATAACGGTGTAATTCCATCTCCTTCTGAAATTGTAAAGGATATTGTTAATCCTGAGCAATACTACATCATAAGGTATGTCGCGGAAGTTTATGGCGATGTCATCTTTGGTGGTGATAGTTATGTGGGTGGAATTATTGAAGGCCCAGATGAACAATTAGTAGCCTTTGGTGAAAGTGTTGAATCAGTGTTCGCGGTTGCCGATCCTGATTGGGCATTTGTATGCTGGGGCGATGGTTCACAAGAACCTTATCGTGAAGAGAACATTCTGGTAATTGATGACACCACATTTGATAGCGCATTAATGACTAAGGATGAAAACGGTAATTCAATCCAAATGGTAATTGACTTGGATAATGGCTGGGAAATAACCAAAGACAAAGACGGCAACATTGTTGTTACTGTTTATGGTTATTTTGCGCGCATTGGCGAAGGCGATGGTGACACTAGCAATCCGTCTGATGGCATGGGTGAAGGTGGTCAAGAGGCTGATGCGCCAATTAGCGGCAATCCAGAAGGAGAAGGTAAGGAGGGTGATGGCGATATCAAAGCCGATCCTGGTAGTAAGGGAGAAGGCAAGGGTAGTAGCGGCAACGAACGTGATAACAACAAAGTTATTGATGGCGAAACTGACTACAAAACACGTCTTGAAGAATATCAGGCACTTGCCGAAGAGTACCGCCAACGCGGCGAAAGTGTACCGCAAGATATTCTTGATTTAATTAGCCAATATTACGATTTGTTATCGTAAATTGCGGCAAAGCTTGAATTTGACTTTTTACGGAAATTATGATATAATATTCTTACAAAAGTTGAGAAAGAAAAAATAATTTTTTGGTGCTACGAAGCATTGGAATGCTCGATTATTTAATCGCAGAAGGGGATGATTAGTCATTTAAAGAGCCTTTTGAAAGTACAAGCAGTAGTTAAATGGAGTTTGAGGAACAGCCAAATGGCTTAAGGATCCATGCTGCAGGATATTTCTTAGGTAATTAGTGATGAGGAGCAGTGTAGATAGGAAACACACCCAAGTACCGTTGAGGTGCCTGTCGAATCTAGTGACGGTAATAGGTTAGTTCGTATTGAGTCGTTATTAGCGGCTAACTGAAAACTATAGAATAACGGCATGCGGCAGTAACTAGTACGCGGTGTTACTGCATGAGGTTGCGCAGCCTCTCGCATTCGGTGCGTACTTGGGATAGTATCTGGCCACTTGGTGCTATTCGAGATAATAAGAGTGGCAGGATATTCCGATAGTTAAATAGTTCAAGGAGAGAACGCTAAGGTCAAGGCTGAAGAAATTACCTATTATGCCAACAACCAAGAGGTGATATGTCAAGGTAATGGCAGACACTTTATGTAGGTTTGAGTCCTACTTTAACTATCGGATGTATCCAATGTTATCGGAGTGTGGCGTAATGGCAGCCGCAGGGGACTTAAAATCCTCTGGCTTTGAGTCGTGTGGGTTCGAGTCCCACCACTCCGACCACCCAAGCTTCAATCTATTGTGTCTATGGGGCGATTTGAAGCGTAGTTGCGTGGGACACAGCACGGTGAACTACTGGCCTAAGTGAGCCAGATTATGGAAAGTCAGTGCCCTGACCAAATCACTTGTTTTATATAGAGGGTGTAGTGTACCGAGTAGCATGCATGTTTTGGGAACATGAGGAGGGGTTTGACTCCCACACCTTCTACCATACAACTATCAGGAGGAACAACAATGACTAACGAACAAAAACTGCTACAACTGCGCACTCGCCGCAACATTCTTGTTGCTCGTGGCCCTCATAATGCGCGTATAGTAGCAAAAATCGATCGTCAAATAAGACGACTTGCCAAAGGAGAATAAGCAATATGGATAAGTGGGTTGAAGTGTTGGGAAGTAAACCAACTGGAGCCAGTGGAACGGCAAAAGAATGGGGCGCAAGTGCGGCAACATTATGCGCCATAGTGAAACGAGGATATATGTCCAAAACCAATACTTCACCTGCTGTCTATACCAAGCTTCCTACTGCGGCAAATTACTTGCGTGCGATGGTATGGTTAACGCGGCATCCCAATGAGGGTAGCTATATCGACCTTTACAGAAGTGATGAGAAGTTAGGTATGTTGTGCCGTGTAGTTGGTCATGATATTGTTGATTGTTATGATCAACTGTATGATATGACCAATGTTGCAGGAATAGTGGAATGGGATGAGAACGGATGTGCTTATCACGTTTCATGGGAAGAATTGTATAGCAAATAAATATGGAAGGGTGGCGAAATGGTAGCCGCAACGGTTTGCTAAACCGTCATCCGAAAGGATGTGTAAGTTCAAGTCTTATCCCTTCCGCCAATGGAGAGGTATCGAAGCGGCTATAACGAGGTAGTCTTGAAAACTATTAGAGGTAACACTCACGTGAGTTCGAATCTCACCCTCTCCGCCATATCGGGGTGTAGGCTAATGGATAGACTAATCGCCTTCTAAGCGACTGGTGGTGTGTTCGACTCACCCCACCCCGACCATAAATTTCAATTTTGGGAAAAATTGACTTTTAACAAAAATTGTGGTATAATATTCTTACAAAAGGTTGAGAGAGCAAAACAAAACAAATATCTTGGTGGACTAGTTTAATAGTAAAACAGTGGCCTGTCACGTCGCAGTCAGGGGAGCGTAACCCCTGTTCACCGCCAGTCGCCTCCCTGCGACCTTGGACAAGAAGTAACCGCTTCGGGGTTGAAATGATATATACCCTGTCCCGTGCCGCCAAACGTATTGGCAAATGTGCTTAGCAACTATATTATGCACGTAGACAATATTATTAAACAAGTTGTTGTACCGACGAGAGAATGGTAGCACCTCCCAGTGCCTAGTCTACAAGGTGAAACTCTTAGACGTACTATAACGAAGCAATCTAATAAATAATACTAACTGAAGCTGAGGAGACTAGTAAGGATGTGGTGTGGTTCTGGTAGACCAACCTACGGTGTCTAAGCCAGAAGATAGGTGGACGTTATGTTTGTTTGTTGGGTTGTCTTTATGGGAGTATGGTGAAATGGCAGCCACGCTAGTCTTAGGAACTAGTGCCTTGTGCGTGTAGGTTCGAATCCTACTATTCCCACCAATGAGTGAAGACACCTGTTCGAATCGGGTAGGGCCCTCACGGGCGCTTAGTTTAGTGGTTTAGAATAGCACTCAAATTTTTATGTTAATATCCAGTTGTGGTGTAGTGGTAACATCAGGCCTTGCCAAGGCTTAGTCGCGAGTTCGACCCTCGTCAACTGGTCCATTATGTGTCAACGGGAACGTGGCAATAAGCCGATCACTTGCGCCGCGAGAGAGTTGAGTAAACGAGTTATGATCGAGCAGACATATAATGCCTTCTGCATGGAGAATCCCAGGTGCACGAATGATTGGATATCAAGTACTGGGCCAATCAAACAAACTCAAAGACACATTTTTTGGGCTGGTTAAGGCGATCACCTTAATCTGGTCCACCTATCCTCACTAAAAGAAGTCCGCATTAGACAGGGTTTGGAGCGCCCAGTGAGGGGTGAGTGAGCAAAGACGGCATAGCCGCTCGGCGCTTCCAACGAAGGTACTTACCTAAAATCAAAGCTGGATACCATGTTGATGGGACTGTACGCTGTTTGTAACGGCAATAAAGGGCGCCATCTAGGTTTGGTACATGGATTGCCACAAAACCAAACATAACACAACCCAGGCGACGGATGGGGCCTCAGGGACTGAATATACCTATCCTATGAGATGTACGGCGCTGGAGAATGCCGAAGGAGGTTTTGGTGGTGAGCCTTATCAAAAAAACCACCACTTTATGGGGCCATAGCTCAGTTGGGAGAGCGCCTGCCTTGCAAGCAGGAGGTCAAGGGTTCGATCCCCTTTGGTTCCACCATTCGGAGGAAAGAATATGAGTTTACTTGGTTGGATAGTTGGTGCTGCAGTAGTAAGCGTTATTGCTGGTGGCACTAAAATTGAAGATGATGATGGCACATATGAAGCTACTCAACAAGAACTTGAAAGTTTCCGACGCCCATCAAACGGGTTCTTTGAAGATGCTCAAAATCAGAAGGACTGGGATGAGGGAGATTATACTGCCTGGTATAGATAGGCAGTTATGGGAGTGTGGCGCAGTTGGCTGAGCGCATCGTTCTGATACAGCGAGGGTCGTAGGTTCAAGTCCTACCACTCCTACCACAATATGGTCACATAGTCTAACGGTCAGGACACCGCCCTTTCACGGCAGTAATCGCGGGTTCGAATCCCCGTGTGATCACCAGGGCATTTATTTGTTAGTTTGTTGTTGCCGTGTTAAAAACAATAGGAACCAAGGAATACTAGTTAAAGTAGGTTCTCAAAACTATCATTTAGGGGTATCGTTTAATAGTAGGACATCGCCCTTTGACGGCGAGAATGCTCGCGCACTTCGAGCTGCCCCTGCCAGTGGTTGTAATGGTGTAGGCTACCTTAAATGCCAACCAAAGCAGCGAGCCAATCCGTTAAGGCTCACAAAATGTAACGGAATTATTAGCGTGTTGCAACACGACAGGCGATGGCCAGC
>OJAW01001303.1_pt1 | contig 14783 bp, 7 predicted proteins | sample 1589151 | NCBI WGS metagenome assembly OJAW01 (sample SAMN03283290) | human gut metagenome | biome: human-associated habitat; material: feces | host: Homo sapiens | place: Peru | collected 2012 | reverse complement strand
TAGGTATGATTGAGGATTTCGGACGACTCCTGATGCAGTAGCCAGTCCCGGTATTTGTCCTGCTCGGCTTTCATTTTCGCATAAAGACGAGCGTTGTAATCTGTTTCGTTCATAACGAACACCTCCTTCAAAATAGAAATAGCCGCCTGATTTCTTATTGAAAACCAAGCGGCTCTGTATCTGCTGTCAGCGTTCCAATTCTTTCGGATTACGGTCAGGAAGTTCTTCGCCCTCATCGGGTGCATCGTCCGCAAGCTCATTGTCACGCTTATCCACATTCAATAAACCGTTCAGGACATTCAGCCTGTCTGTCTTTTCTTTCAGCTCCTGCTCCTTTGCAAAGGGCTTTTTGACTTCTTCCTTGGCGACTTCAAACTGTTTCTCCAAGCCCTCCAGTTCGGCTTTCACAGTTTCAAGGTGCTCGGAAATTTTCTCAACCGCATTATCAATACGGGTGATGTTGCCGGCAGGGTCAGTACCCAAAGAGATGGTACGGGAAGCCACACCTCGGATTTTGACCTTGTAGGTTCGCTCCATCGTATCAAACGAAAGCTCCAATTCAAAGCCACGGTATGTGCCGAGGCTAATCGGGTCAGGTGAGTTCATCTGCTGGCAGGCGTCAATAATTTTCTGACCGCCTTCCACCTTTTCCGAGTAAAAAGCACCCTTCACCTCAATGCCGACAAAACGGTCATCTGTGGGTTTCGGGTGCTCCTGTGCGGTGGCAAGGTCGCTTTCCAGTGCTGAGATCAGCTCCGTTTTCACGGCGATCTGCTGAGGGAAATACTTGATGAGCTTGTCCTCCAAGGCATAAATCTCGGAGAGGTAGCTGGACTTCAATAGACGCAACTTCTGCACCTGAATGTCCAAGTCCATCTTCTCCTTAATATAGGGATTGCCGGTCGCCAGCATCTTGATTTCGGCGTAGGATAGCGCCGTTTCGTCGATGTCGTCGGCACTGCGGACGGGCGATTTGCTGGTCATAATCTGCGATGCAAATTTTTGTTTGCCCTCGACGAGTTGATACAAATATGCGTCAAAAGTTTCCTCCGTCACATACCGATACAGCCCGACAACAGGGTTCTCGTTGCCCTGACGGACGGTTCTGCCGGCTCGCTGTTCAAGGTCGCTGGGTCGCCACGGACAATCAAGGTCGTGAGATGCAATGAGCTTATTTTGCACATTGGTTCCGGCACCCATCTTAGCAGTGGAGCCGATCAGCACTCGCACCTCACCACGACGAACCTTTTTGAAAAGCTCCTGCTTTTTCGCTTCGGTATCGGCTTCGTGGATAAACTTGATCTCCTCTGCGGGGATGCCACGGGCGATCAGCTTTTTCCGGATGTCATCGTAGACATTGAAGGAGCCGTCACTTTTCGGCGTGGAAAGGTCACAAAACAGAAGCTGCGCAGACTTTTGTTCCGCTGTTTCGCTCCATATCCGGTAGACCTCTCCGACGCAGGCATTGACCTTACTGCCGTCCTCATCAGGAAGCAGCGGGTCGATCATACGCTGGTCAAGCGCCAGCTTTCTGCCGTCATTCGTGACCTTCAGCATATTGTCAACGCTGGCGGAAACACCGCCGCCTCGAATACACTCGGCTCGTTCTCCGAGGGACTCTACCATCCTTTTTTGAATTTCAGACGGCTTCACGGCAATGTTGTGGTACTGTACCTCCGGCACCGGGAGATGGAGCATATCGGCGGTTTTGATGTCTGCAACCAGCTTGAACATCGCCATCAGCTCCGGCAGATTGTTAAATCTTGCGAAGCGGGTCTTAGCTCTGTATCCCGTTCCTTCGGGTGTCAACTCGATTGCGGTCACGGTTTCTCCATACATCGCCGCCCAAGAGTCGAAGTGCTGCAAGTCGTACTTTTGGAGTGTGGCATACTGGAGATAGCGCTGGATGGTGTAGAGTTCCACCATCGAATTGGAGATGGGTGTGCCGGTAGCAAAGACTGTTCCACGCCCTCCGGTCAGCTCATCAAGATAGCGGCACTTCATAAAAAGGTCGCTGGATTTCATTGCCTCGGTCTGTGCGATACCGCCTACATTTCTCATTTTGGTATAGAGATAGAGATTTTTGTAGTAGTGACTCTCGTCGATAAAAAGCCTGTCAATGCCAAGCTCCTCAAAGGTCACGGTATCGTCCTTTCGACTCTGATCGTTCAGCTTGTCCAGCTTTAATTTCAGGGAGCGCTTTGTCTTTTCAAGCTGTTTGACCGAAAACCTATCGCCACGGTTGCGCTTCAAGTCGGCAATACCCTCGGTGATCTCGTCCATCTGCTGCATCAAAATCATCTGCTGACGCTCGATGCTCATCGGGATCTTCTCGAACTGGGAATGACCGATGATGATGGCATCATAGTCACCGGTAGCGATTCGACCGCAAAAGCGCCTGCGGTTCTTTGCTTCAAAGTCTTTCTTCGTGGCAACCAAGATATTAGCGGAGGGGTAGAGTTGCAAGAACTCTGCCGCCCACTGCTCCGTCAGATGGTTGGGGACGACAAATAGGGATTTCGTACAAAGTCCGAGTCTTTTTGCCTCCATAGAAGCAGCGACCATCTCGAAAGTTTTGCCCGCACCAACCGTGTGTGCCAACAGCGTATTGCCGCCGTACAGGATGTGCGCCACGGCATTCCTTTGGTGTTCCCGAAGCTCGATTTCGGGGTTCATTCCCGAAAAAACAATGTGGCTGCCGTCGTACTCACGGGGGCGAATGGAATTAAACTTCTCGTTGTAGATACGGCAAAGCTGCTCTCGGCGGGCTGGGTCAGACCAAACCCAATCTTGGAAGCCCTGCTTGATCAGCTCCTGTTTTGCCTGTGCAATCGCCGTTTCCTTTTTGTTCAGGACGGCTTTCTTTTTACCCTCGGCATCTTCAACATAGTCGTAGATACGAACATCCTTTAGGTTCAAAGTTTCCTCGATAATCCGATAAGCATTGATGCGTGGTGTACCGTAAGTGCTGTTAGCCTTGACATTTCCACGGTCGTAGGACTTTCCCTCCACATTCCATTCGGAAGTGAATTTGGAGTAATGCACTTTGATATTCCAGTAAGCCCAGCGGGGTGTATCAAGGAACTCAAACATAAACTGCTGCACGATCTCCTCCGGTACCCAAGTAGAACCGAGCTGGACAAAGATCTCGCTTGCAGACAGATCCTTGGGCTGCACCTTTTCCAGTGCTTCCACATTGACGGTGTAATCTTCGGGGTAAAGCTCCGCCGACTTTCGGGCGAGTGCCAGCTTTTCCCGGACATTGCCGGAAAGATATTCATCTGCCATCAGGTACTTCGGCTCCGAGCTGTCCCCGTAGCCGTAAAGCGGATTGAGGAAAATCACCCCCTTCAAATCTGCGAAAATCTCCTGCTCCGTTTTGCCGGTCAGCGCACACATATAAGCCATATCCACGGTAGCTTTTTCGCCCATAGATACGGCAAGTGCTTCACTGGCGGTGTCCACGGATGTGACCGGCGTGTGCGGCTTGATGGTTCTTTTGGTAAAGAGGTCAGCCTTGCGCTCCAGCTCACCGTTGTCATCCAGCACCTCAAGCGCAGACAGCAAGGAATAGGAGCTGTCCTGCGAAAAGGCGGAAACATTGGCTCTACTGTTGATGAGTCCGTACTTCTTGGTGAACTCGTCATAGAGCTGATTCAGCTTCTCCTGCTCGGCTTTAATTTCGCTGTCGGGATAATCTTCGGTCTGCATCTCCAACAGCATACGCACCGAATCACGGATGCGGATCATACCCTTAATGCGGTTTTCTGCCGTTGCAGAGCAGTCCACCGGTGTCATACGGGAGTTTTCCCGGTAGTAGATTTGGTCGTCCGCAATGGTGTAGGAGAAGTTGCGGACGGTGGGGTCGGCGGGAATGGAAGTATCCTCCTCGGCAAGCTCATCTTCCACCTCATACGCCGTCAGTTCACCGTGAATATTGGCAATAGCTTCGTCAAGCTGTTCCGAAAGGTCAGCATTTTCATAGGGCACACAGGTAGCTTCGGGACCGAACCGCCCGGATACCATCTTCATCTCACCAAGAATCATTTCAGGGTGCTGCACAAAGTAGCGGTTCATTTTGATGCCGTCCTCGGTGGTGTCAAGCTGTACCCACTCCGGTTCGATGTCGATGATCCTATCCCGCTTTTGCAGGATGAGAATGTCCGATACGACCTCTGTTCCGGCATTGCCCTTGAAGGTATTATTCGGCAAACGGATAGCGCCGATGAGGTCAGCTCGCTGGGCAATATACTTGCGGACAGCGGAGTTTTCCTTGTCCATCGTGCCTTTGCTTGTGACCAGTGCCATCACACCGCCCGGTCTGAGGTTGTCCAGGGACTTTGCGAAGAAATAATCGTGGATCAGGAAGTTGTACTTGTCGTACCGCTTGTCTGCCACCTTGAAATCTCCAAACGGCACATTGCCGATGACACAATCGAAAAAGCTATCCGGTAGGCTGGCTTCTTCAAAAGGCTGTGCGGCAATAGAGGTTTTCTGATAGAGCTGTTGGGCAATACCGGCAGAGATCGGGTCGATCTCCACACCGTAGATTTTGCTTTCCTTCATTTCTTCAGGAAGCATTCCAATGAAATTACCAATACCGCAGGACGGTTCTAAGATATTACCCTCACGGAAACCCATCTGCTCAAGTGCCTTGTAGATGCCGTTGACGATGGCAGGCGGCGTGTAGAAAGCAGTCAGAGTGCTTTCTCTTGCGGAAGCATATTCTTCCGGCGTCAAGATGTTTTGGAGCATTGCATACTCGGTCTGCCAAGAGCCGGCGTTCGTGTCAAAGGCTTCGGGAATACCGCCCCAGCCCACATATTTAGAGAGGATGATCTGCTCGTCCGGTGTGGCGAAGCGGTTTTCTTCCTGACACCTTTTCAGAACGGTGATTGCCGCATAGTTGCGGTGGAAGCGTTCTTTCTTGTTGACCTCCTCGACCTCGTGAGAAGCAAGGTCAAAGGTATGACGGTCTGCCATTGGGATTTCGGGATGAATATCAAAGGTCTGCACCCGGCTTTTCTTCGGATGCTCCCAAACAGGGGTAAGAGGTGCTTCCACCTGTGCAAGTTCTTCCTCGGAGAGATAAACAAGGTCGTCAAAGGACAGTGCTTGCAGTCCTTTTTCGGTCAGTTCTTCAATGGACGAATACTGCACACTGCGGACGACCTTGCCGTCTGCAAGAGTTTCGATGCGGAAATCCACAAGGTTGACCCTTGCCTGAATCTCGTGCTTGTCGTCCTCAGTCGTGGTGTAGGCAATACCTACATTGGTAAGGTCGGTGTAATCCGCACCGTCCTCACGCTGATACTCCTCACGGCAAAAATCATCAATGAGATGCTTCGCCTTGTCCAGAGCATTTTCCGGCAAATACGGGCTGTCGATGATCTCAAAGCCCTTGGGCGGTGGGTCAAGCTGTGCGATAAAACCGTGCGGAATCGTGTTGCCGTCTTTGTCCTTATACAGAACAATACTCATCGGCACACCGTAGTAGTTTTCCTCCTTGATGTCCTTCTCGAAACTATAAGGGCTGGTGTACTCGATGCTTTCACCGACCTTGCCGTCCGTGCCGAGATAGTCGATCCTGCCGATAGGTTTGGACTCGATGGGTGCTTCCTTCGTGGTGGAAACCACGGTGCGGGTAATGCGTTTACCGTCCTCCAAAGCGTTGACCTCTACATCGTACCCTCTGTCGGTCAGCGTTGTAAGGTAGGTTTCCAAGCGGTGCTGCGGAAATCCTACCATTGGGACACGGGTGTTGTGATCGACGGCACGGGTCGTCTGCGTCAAGTCAAGGGCTGTCCCGACGACCTCTGCGTCATCAGCATAGGCTTCAAAGAAATCACCCACCTGATACAGCAAAAGGCTACTCGGATTGTCTGCTTTGGTTTTAAGATACGCCTGATAGAACTCCGGCAAAGCAGCATCCTTTGGCTTTTCTCTTTCTGCTGCCTGTTTGATACGCTCCACAACGCTTTGTGGTAAGTCCTGCACATAGAAGGTGATCTCACCTTCGGGGGAGATGTGGGCAATGTTCTGATAGTCCCCATTGACCTCCACGGCACGGTTCCAAACGGTCAGTCCGTTGCCAAGATAGCCCATCCCGATGTCATACTCGACCTCTTTTTCTTCGGGCTGTTTTTTAGCGACCTTCAAATGGTCATTCAGCGGGTTCTCCTGCACCTTGCTGTCGAACTCAGCTCTCGTCATTTCCTTGTTGAAAAGCGGAAACTGCGTATCATAGAGCATTACACGCTCATCATCAAAGGACAGAATTTCATACTCGTTTGCGCCGAGATAGATGGTGCTGCCGAGGTGGTACTCATATCGCTCATTTTTCGGCTCTTCCTTTTCGGAAGGTGCGGTAGACAAGATTTCTCTGTTCCTTCGTTCCTCGGCAAGTGCTGCACGGCGTTCCTCCTGCCTTTGCAGCCACTCAGGGTACTGTGCCTTTTCCTTGGGGTTCAGGTAACGGTCGAGTTTTATCAGCTCGCCAATACGCTTCTCCACCTGACTCCATTTCAGATCGATATGGGGTTTATCGCTTCCGATGCCTTTAGAAATACGGATACCCTTACCGTCGTGTTGCTCATCAATACCGGCTCCGACGATTACGGGATAAGCACCGCCCCAGCCGTATTCATTTTTCAGAAAATCAGCGTTTTCCTTTGCAGACAGGCTCTTTTGGAACTGCTCATAGATTCGCATTTTTCCCTCAGAGATGCCGCTGCCACGGGTGAGAACAGCGTCGATGATCTCCTGAGAGAAAGTAAAAGCAGAGGGCTTTCGTTCCTCTGCTCCTGCTGTTATCAAGCTCAACTGCCCGTCAATGGACGGCAATGGCTTCATCGTGTCCTGCAACTCCCCAAGCAGCCGCATCGCTTCAAAATGCTGGGCGATCACGCCCCAATCATAGAAACTCTGTGCCGTGCGGGAGAGATAACTGCCCTCCCAAAGCTGCAACACATTCTGATAGGTCTTGTAGCCCACACGCCGTCCATCGCTCAGAATGACCTCGGTATAGTCGTTGTTGAAAATGCGCTTGATATAAGAAATACGGGCGTTCTCATCAGCGGTAGCTTCAAAGAATGCCCGTATCTCGTCTTTGCTTGCTTTCAGGTGCGGCGTGGTGCCGAGGATCTCACGAACGGTATCGTCGCCGCCGAAGAACGGCAGGCTCTTATCCTCGTGACTTCGGTCGTAATAGTCTAAGCGAAGATTACCTCCGCCATCACGATCTCCTGAACCCGGCTCCGGATACTGTTCATCTTCCGAACCCAGCTCATCATATCCGTCGCTTTCAGATTCTCCGTGACGCCCTCCGACGCTGCCATCTGCTCCGTCAGCATCTGTTCCATCTCGTTCGCTCTGCGCTCCGTGTCGTTCAGATGCTCGTTCAGGGCGCAGCTCGTCAGCAGGTTGTAGTAGCGTACCTTGTGATGCTCCTTCAGGAACTTCTTCCGCATCCGGGCGTACCTGCCCATCGACAGCTCCGGCTGCTCCGGCATTGTCAGATCGGGGAGCAGATAATCCCCCTGCCTCGTGTAAGTGATCTCGTTCATCGTCAGGACTCCTTTCGGTTTTTTCTTTGCCTACATTGTAATCGGCTTTGGTTTTCTCTGCAATTATGCGATTTTGACGGTCGAGGGCAAGAATGGTGCGGGAAATCTCCGCAAGTCCCATCTCCGCAATATCGCTGGTGGCATAGCCGAGGGCGTTCAGCGTGGCAGGGGTCGTAAAATTCACCACATCCCGAAGGTCATCGGGTTCAAAGTATTCTCCGGCTTCAATGCCCAGGCGGGTCATCGTCATATAGGCGACGCTGTTTCTCACCGCTTTTTTGAAAATGTGGGTGATTTCTTCTTCGGATACGCCGTCCAAGAAGCTGTCTTTCACGCTGTAGATCAGATCGGAGAGATAGTCGGGGATGTTGTCCTCTACGGCGTTTCTTGCCGCCGACTCGATGGCAACGGCAAGGGTTTCCTTGTCGTTCAACTCTCCGAAGGTGCTTTCCAGCGTGTCGATCACTTCTGCCGTGTATTCGTCCCGCATTTGCCAAATGGGAACTCTGCGGGAAAAGCGGCTGGGATGCGTGTCGGAAATATCGAAGTAGTGGACAAGCCGCTGGCGGCGTTGGTCGGCATCCTCAAAAACGGCAATGCCGTGCGCTCCACGATTGACCCATCGCCCGAACTTTTGGTTCCAGTCGTCGATCTGAAGAACAGCGGTGGCGTCCGGTCGCTGTGCGTGAACCAAAAGCTGCTCATCAAAACGCAGACGGTAGTTGTAGCAGGCAGAGCGCAGAAACGCTTCCCAGCTTTCGGGGTTTGCAACGACCGTTTTGCAGGTTCGGTTATACAGCTCCGAAATGAAGTCGTATTTTCGTGCCATCGGCGGACACCTCCTTATCGTTCATAGTCTTTGGGCTTGATGGCTTTGCCGTTCTCATCATAGCTCTTGGGTTTGGCGGCAATGGAGTCCCACCGGATCATAGAACCGGCGAGCATTGCCTGCTCCTGCGCCTTGCTGACACCCAGCTTTTCATTGAACTTGTCTTTGATTGCTTCGTTCTCCGCACGATTCCCGTCGTTAAAACTTGTGGCGGTATAGCCCTTTTGCCAGCGGTCGATTTGAATGACTTCGCCGGTAGACGGGAGTATGGAATAGCACATCGGAGGCAAGGGCGGCTCCATTGGAGCGTAGGTACAGCCGCCTTGCTCCATACGCTCGGCAAACTCGCAAATGTGAAAGAGATTGCGTCCAACCTCTGTGTGATAGTTGTCAATATAGCGGCAGGGATAGCTTTCCGTCTTACCGTCACGGTCGGTCACAATGATGCGCTCTCCGTCCGGGATACGGAACAGCTCTTTATAGTGGCTGTCAATAAAGCGAATATCCCGGTTGGCTTCTTCGATGTGCTTGTCCAGCCATTCCTTTACATAGCAGAGGCAGTAGAAGTTATAGTCGCCCCTCGTTGGATTACAGCGAAGCACGAACGCATATTTCTCGGTATCTGCTCGGAAGCCGAACTCAGTGGTATAAGCACCCTGCATTTCGCTTTCCTTGTTCTCACGCCCATAACGCACCATCTGAGAACGGCTTTGAAGCAGTCCGTACTCCTCGGAGCGCAGGGCGTTGATTACATCGTCCAAGTCCCGCTTGAACTCATCGCTTTTCCATTGCGGTCGGGTATCAAACCAAGTGGTATAAAACTGATCGCCGCTTGAGCCGAAGTCCCCACGCAGATAACCGATATTGCCTGTCTGCCCTTGAAGCTGCGAGCTTTGAGCGTAGGTGTATTTGCGTTCGGGAACGGTCAGCGGTCGCAGTGTGAAATCTGTCATTATCTTGCGCCCCTTTCTTGCGGTGTTCGTTGTTTCGGGATGTCAAAGCCGTAAACGGCGGCGATCTCATCCCCAAGTCGCCGGGTCAGCCGGGTAATATCGGCTCGTGTGGCTTTGCCGTGATAGATTTTATCTCTCAGGTTCTCCATCTGCGTTTCGGAAACGCCGTCTTTGAACACACGGTAGAGATAGTGATTTGTGCCGTCGTGATGAGTTGCATCGGCACGAAGATCGCCGTACTTATCTACATACCATTCGGTATAGTCGGTGTCGGCATACAGGCAATCTCGGATGTTGCCGGAGGGGATGTCCTTGTAGCCCATCACTCTGCCGTTCCATCTGCCGATGTCGCCAATGACAATGATCGGCTGGGAAAGCTGAACATTCAGGTTGACTCGCTCATCGGAGAGGTAGTCGTAATTGGTTTCCTCCATCCACTCATAGAGTGCCTGCTCATCATTCGGGTCGTCGTCCAGTTCATTCGCTTCAAGGAACTCCTTGTAGTCCTCTCGCCAGTCGTCCACATCAAGGTTTTGGTTGCTCCAAATGATGTGGCGGTCATTCGGTCGTGTCGCTTGGCTCATCTGTTCCACCTCCCAAGTATGAGAAAAGACGATTCTTTGCGACCTGCTCCTGAAGCTCGGTGATGATCGTCATATCCGGCACGGTCACATCGGGGATTTTCAGGATCGTCGGCAAGGTCAGCGCCTTCAAGTCTTTTTCGGTTTTACAGCCTGCGTCAAAGAGCTTTGCCAGTACCTTCATTTTCTGCTGCAAGCCCTGTTCGGCTGCGGTTTTCTTTGCTGCCATAGGTGTTTACCTCCTTATCGTTCGTACTCCTTCTGAGATTTCGTATGTGGCTTTCTGTCGAAATCACTTTTCCCGACTTCACCTTGCCACTCGAATAGTTCATTTTCTCCCGGACAGTAGAGTTTGCCGTTGTCTGCACACACAAACAGATCACAGTTCTTGATACTCGACTTCTTGTAGAACTCCGCATAGCTATATGAGGTTTTGCTTTCAGGGCAGTCTTTGCTCATAAAGCCAAGTTCAAAATCTCTTGCGGTATGAAGTGATATGAAATCAAGCGTATTTTCAGCTTTTGTGAACAAGCGATATGGGCTGAACATCCTGCCACCATACTCAAACATCAGCTTACTGCTTTGCGTATGCCGAAAAAGAATTGCTTTCTTTTCTGCCCAATCGGGCATACACTCCGGCTTTACTTCACCCAGCACATCCATACGCTCATAACGGGTATCCTTACCGTCATAGAGATTTCTGCAAAATACAGCGCTGCCACGGGCATTTGCAGAAGCACCGAAGCCGCCGGTTACAAGATAAAGCTGCCGGTCGGCTCTTTGATACTCCGGTTTGAGAACAGCTGGATTGATGGCGATGATTTTGCCGTTGATGTCGTTTTTGTAGTGGTCGGGGATACAGTCCGCCTCGGTGATAACCGTCACGGGAATATCCAGCTTTTCAACCTCTGCCCGAAACTGCTCGGCATCTTTTTTGATGCGTTCTGCAAAGAACAGGGTAGCATCAATATAGTCGTCGCCAACAGCGCATTCGGTAAACTTCTCAAATATGTCGTTGCGCTCTCCGTAGCAACAGAGGAAGCGTTCACCGTTGGTACTCTGCTCATTCTCGGCAAGGATGATTTCACGGCAGCCGATATTCACGGCGCAGAGGACGGTGTAATCACCGACCTTTCTCTTTTCATTTTCCATAGCCGTTACCTCAGAGAATGCCGATGATGATAACCATATCATCCTGCTCGGCGTTGCGGGAGTATTCCGGGAAAAGCGACTGCACACGCTGCCTTGCCCTGCGGATGGTTTCAAAACACGGCAGTCCGTAGACTTTGTAGTTGAACGCAAGGTCATTGAGAGGCAGTTCACCGGCTCTGAGATAAGTCGCATAGCGATTGTAGTAGTGCATAACAAGGATCATATCGTCGAACCTTGCTCTCGGACAGTCCTTCAAGATAGAAAGCACACGGCTTTCCACAGTTTTCTGTTGATTCATTGAATCCCTCCTTCGGGTAGTAGAAAAGGGGCGGAGTTTTGGCTCCGCCCCTTGGATAATCAGCTCACTTCTTGTTTTTCGATCTAATCTGCAAGAAGATAAAGCCGCCGATGATAAAGGCTACCAGTACGATAGCCACGATGGTTTTAGGTTCCATTAGTTACGATCCTCCTTCTTCTTTTTCTTGAATCCGATAACGCCGCACACAGCGATGCCCACTGCGGACAGTCCTGCAAGGGCATAGAGCAGCGGCAGATTGGTGGTATCGCCGGTCTTAGGCGTATCACGCAGAACATTGTGCATCTCCACAATAGTTGTGGAGCCGAGCTTGACCGTTGCCTTCTTGTCGGCAGGGATGACATACATCGAAGAAGCCGAGTTGCTTACCTCAGAAATGGTGTAGTCCCCGATGCGAAGCCCGTCAATGAAGATCTCACCCTTGTCGTTGGTTTCAAGGATAATGTCATAGCCATTTGCTCCGGTAATTCGGAAAGCGAAGCCTTTGACCTTGCCGTCAGAGGAGGTCTTGACGATTTTCAGGTTGCCTCGCATAGCATCATTGATGAAGCCGACGCCTGCCTTGTTCTCCACCTCGTAGGTCTTGCCGTTGGTGTCGATCATCACTTCATACACGCCGGTATCGAGGACAAAACCCTCCGGGGCTTTGGTTTCCTTGACGAAGTAGCGACCATAGAACAGGTCATTCATACCGTATTCACCGATTTCCTTTTCGGTCAGTGTGCCGAGCAGTTCATCACTGTCGTCCAGCTTGCCGTTTGCGTTACTGTCCTTATAGACCTCAAAGGTCGCTCCGGTCAGCTTATTATCGGGATATTCGGAATCCACCTTGGTCAGATGGATGTTTCCACGGACATACCTGTTGACGATTTCGATCTCCACGACCTGCCCGTCTGCGCCGATGGTCACGGGATAGATGGTATCATCCAGCACGAAGCCGGCGGGCTGTTCGATCTCACGGACATACCAAGTGCCGTAAGGAATGTTCTCAAAAGAAAAACTACCATCTTCAGCAGAAGTGGTAGTCATCAGAGCGTTTTCCTTTGTAAACTCGCCATCATCCGTGCGGAACAGTCCAATCAGCGCACCGCCGAGAGCACTGCCGTTTTCATCGACCTTCTTACCGGAAACAGAACCGTAGATCAGATCATTTTCGATTGCCTTGCCGTCGTTAGCGGCAATCTTTACAACTGCCGTATCCTGACCGGCATACGCAAAGGTAACGGGATACTTGGTATCGGACAGCATATAGTGGCTGTCGGTAGCAAGCTCCTGCACATAGTAGCTTCCAAAAGGAAGGTCAGTCTTGATTTTCGCCGTTCCGTCCTCATTCAGAGAGATGATCTCAACAAGACCATTTGCGGGAATGGAAGTGCCGCTGGCAGATACGATTTCCTCGGCAGCGAACAGCCCAAAGGAAATATTCTTCATTTCACCGTTATTGCCGATGCCGAAGTGCTCATTCTGCTCGATGGACTTTACAAGGCTGATCTCCACCTTCTGACGCTCGTTCTCGAACGAAGTCGCCGTTTCTGTTACGGCAACATTCTGACCGGCGTAGACAAGCTCGACACAGTGGGGTTCCGGGTTGAGCACCATCCCGTGGGGTGCTGTGATCTCACGCACCTCGTATTTGCCGAGATAGAGTTCACGGCTCACGGCTGTGCCGGTTGCATCGGTTGTAACGGTGTCCACGACCTCACCCTTCTGATTTCGGACAGTGCCGTCCGGCGTGATAATATCCTCTGCGGCGATGATCTCATAGACCGCACCGGGAAGTCCACGCTTTTCATACTGCGGCTGATAGATGGTGGGCAGTTCGTTTCCGCTTTCATCTACGCCGCCGATGACGGAAACGCCGAAGAACACCTCGCCGGTTTTTTCCACGGTGATGGTGCCTTTCTGTGCCATATTGGGCTTATCCACTTTTACTACCGTAACCCCGCTTTCTTCTGTGGAATTATCCTCCGTGACATCGAAGTACACGGGCGTTTCATCGAGGACATAGCCGTAGGGAGCCTGTACCTCGACAATAGAGTATCCCTTTCCAAAGGACAGCTTTTCCGGCGTGACAAGAGAACCTTCTGCATTGGTGTAGAACACATCAATGGTGGTGGGCGTCGGGTAAGTGAAGGTCATTGTTACGGGGTTGCCGTCCGGGTCATAAATCTTAAATACCGCACCGGCATAAGGAATGGTCTTGCCGGTTTCTGCGTCCTGCTTCACGATCTTGATGAAGCTGTTAAAGGGTGCATTGTTGATAAGGTAGCGGTAAGTCGCCCCATTCTGAGAGATGAACACATCAAAGTCGGGCATCAGCTCGCTGCCTTCCCAGCCGGAAACCTGATGGACGGTGTAGATGCCGTAAGGCATATCCTTGGTCTGGGCAAAGCCGTTTTCATCACAGGTGAGATAATCACGCTCGGTGTCCTCGGCAACCTCGTAGCTGCCTGCGGCTTTCAGGTACACGGCAAACTCGGCGCCATTTTCGGGCGTTTCAATCTGCGTATCACCGTTATCGGTGTGCTTGATGATGGCGATATTGCCCTTTACGACCTGCTCGGTCACATCATTTGCCGTCTGATTATGCTCCACGGTATAAAGCTGCGGCTCTGCACCGACCTTATGGACGGTGGTATCAAGCAGATAACCCTCAGAGGGAGTGATTTCTCTCACCGTCCAGTCGTTATCGCAGATATACTCCTTGGTAACGAACTGCCCGTTTTTGTCGGTGGTGTAGGTATCCACAAGGGTTTCGCCCTTATAGATGCCGTAAACAGCACCGGCAAGAGAAGCATCACCCTGCGCCGTGCCGGTTTCAGCGTCGCTCTTGGTAACGGTCACGGAAAACTTCTTCAAAATATTGAGGAAGCTGCGGTTCGTGACCTCGTTCCAGTTGATAGGTGCAGACTGCGCTTCGGGAACAACATAGCGAACAGCAGTGTCCATTTCCTCTACGGTATAAGGTGTGGAACCGGAAATGAGGACATCTTCAAAGGTCGCCACGCCGTTTGCATCGGTTGCGGCATACTCGTCCACGGCAATGCCGGAGAGTGAAGTGCCGTAAAGGTGGAAGGTCACGCCCTCATTGAGATCGTCCTCTGAGGACTTGATGACCTGCAAATCCCCACGCTTGAGTTTGTTGTTGAAGTTTACGGTAGAAACCTGACCGGAAACCACCGTCACACGGCGGGACTCCTGCGGCTCATACTTGTCGTAGTCCATTTCGGTCACGGTGTAGACACTGGGCATCAGGTTGTCGATCTGAATTTCTCCCTTGGAGTTGGTCTTGACGGTTTGATTGACGCCGTTGCCGGTGACGGTAAAGGTGAGGTTATCTACCTTTCCGTCCTCCGAGGTCTTGACGATCTTGGCAGAGCCGTAGGA
>OJAW01001301.1_pt1 | contig 14807 bp, 11 predicted proteins | sample 1589151 | NCBI WGS metagenome assembly OJAW01 (sample SAMN03283290) | human gut metagenome | biome: human-associated habitat; material: feces | host: Homo sapiens | place: Peru | collected 2012 | reverse complement strand
TTTCCTTGTCCGGAAGCTGTGAGAGAAAATGCTTTATGTAGATCGCCTGCCACTCTCCGGGCTTTTTTGTCCCGTTCGGATGTTGGGTGTCCTTAGCCTTGGCGTTGTCGCCCGCGTCGATCATCATCGATGTCCCGTCTGGCATCACAATCAGCGCCGCGTCACCCCTTCCCGTGGCAATCGTGTGGATGTCAAGATACCCTTCCTTCCATTCCGGCAGATACTCCGGTGCCTGTGCGAAGGCATTGAGCGCGTTCGCAAGCAGCGCCAATGCCAATAATATCCTTTTCATTGTAATCATTTTTCTTTCGATGAAATCCCGTCTAGTCGTTCTTGACCGGCACTTTGGTGATGCTCGGCTATTTCTGTGGAATTATCGGCGGATGTCGATCACGAACTTGCCGGCGAAATATGGGTCGGAGAGCCAGGTGGTGACGGGCCAGGTGGAGACGGAGCCTTTGCGGAGGCGCTCACGGGACATCAGTGCGCAGATCTCCTCGTTGATGTCGCCGCCTTTGAGGTAGAGGATGGACTGGGAATATTTCCCTTTCACCCAAGGATAGAAGTCGGTCAGGGAGGCCACGGCACGGGAGACCACGAAGTCGAAACGGCCAGGAAGACTTTCCGCGCGGGCGTTGACGATCTCCACGTTGTCAAGGCCGAGCATATTCGCAATCTCTCTGGCGACGATTGTTTTCTTGCCGACCGAGTCGCAGAGGGTGAATCTCACGTTCGGGAACATCACAGCGAGAGGGATGCCGGGAAAGCCGCCACCGGTGCCGAGGTCCAGAACCCTTAATCCGGCTTGTGCGGCGTTATCTGGCGAGGTGGTGGGATCTATGACCGTAGAATAAGATCCTTTCTGTGAGGCGGATGCCACAGAGCCTTTCGGGTGCGGCGCGGTGAACATTGAATATACCTCCGGACGCTGTGTGCGGAGATATTCGGCTATCGCGAGGGAGTGGAGGACGTGGTGGTCATAGAGACTGTCGATGTCCTTGCGGGAGATGACGTTGATCATGGCGTTCCAGTCGCGGTAGCCTGCGTCCATAAGACGGAAACGCTCCACCATCCCGTCAGTCATGTCCGGGAACGACGCCTTCAGAAATGCCTCGAAGTCGGCGAACCCTATCATGCGCCTTCCTCCTGCTTCCTCAGATCATCGATCATCTTCTTGGCGCGGCGGATGCGAGTCTTGACTGTGTTGAGCTCCATGTCAAGCGCCTCGGCGATCTCGTTGTATTTCATTCCCTCGATGAGCCTCTTGCGGGCTATCTCACGGTATAATTCCGGAAGACGCTCGACATATTTCGCGTGCTCCTCCTCGTTCTCAGTCTTGATCAAGGTGTTGAGCGCATCCTCCGTCTGGTCCGGGATGACCTCCACTCCGGACGGCTTGCTCTCGTCGTCAAGATAGACGATTTGGTTCTTTGGATGAACTCTCTGCTCTTGCTCCAGAGTGTCCAAGGCGGTGTTCTTGGCGATAGTGCAGAGCCATGTCAAAAAACGGCTCTTGTACTGGTCGTAGGACATGATCTGCCTGAAGGCTTTCTCGAAACTGCGGCTGCAGATGTCATCCGCCGCGTAGTCGTCTATATTCTTGAAACGGGCCTTGATGTAAGACCTAAGCTGTTCTATGTGACGGTCCCAGAGAGCTGTGAAAGCCAGACCGTTTCCACTTTGTGCCAAGATGATCAGTTCATCAGTGGGCTTCGAGCCAGTTTTTCCCATAATTGCATTCTACTGTTAGTGGTACTGAAAGTTTTACAACATTTTCCATCCTGTCAATCACAATCCGCTTCAGATCCTCAATCTCCTCAGGGATCGCGTCGAACACAAGCTCGTCGTGGATCTGGAGAACCATCCGGCTCTTCATGCCGGCTTCGGCCATCGCCTTGTCAACCTCGATCATCGCCATCTTGATGATGTCCGCGGATGTGCCTTGGATCGGAGCGTTGACGGCGTTCCTCTCGGCGAGTGTCCTCAACGTTCCGTTCTTGGAATTGATGTCAGGAATATACCTTCTTCTTCCGAAGATGGTCTCGACATAGCCGGCCTCGCGGGCCGAGGCCTTCGTGTCCTCAATGAACGAGAGGATGGACGGGAAACCGGCAAAGTAATCGTCTATGATTTTCTGGGCCTCCTTGCGGCCGATCCGCAGCCTTTGCGCCAGGCCGAACGCCGAGATTCCGTACATGATGCCGAAGTTGGCGGTCTTGGCGATGCGTCTCTGGTCGGCCGTGACCTGCTCGTGAGGGATGCCGAAAATCTTCTCCGCCGTGGCCGCATGGATGTCCACACCTTGCTTGAAGGCTGTGATCAGATGCTGGTCGCAGCTCAGGTGCGCCATGATCCTCAGCTCGATCTGTGAATAGTCCGCCGAAAGGATCAGACCGTCCGGGGCGCTCGGCACGAATGCCTTGCGGATTTCCTTGCCCTGCTCTGACCTTATAGGAATATTCTGGAGATTCGGATTTGAGGAACTCAGCCGTCCTGTCGCCGTCAAGGCCTGGTTGAAAGTCGTGTGGATCTTGCCATCGGAAGGGTCGATGTACCCTGGGAACGGCTCTATGTAGGTCGAGAGCAGTTTGCGGGCAGCGCGATACTCAAGAATCTCATCGATGACAGGATGCTTCTCCGCCAGATCAAGCAAGGTGGATTCCTCCGTTGAATATGTCCCGTTGGCGTTCTTCTTGGGCTTGTCGGAAAGGTGCAGCCGTTCGAACAATAGCTCGCCGATCTGTTTCGGAGAAGACACGTTGAGGTTCGGTTCCCCGGCCATCTCACGGACTTTGGACTCCCGTGACGCGACCTCCTCACGAAGATGCGCCGTGAAATCCTTCAAGGAATCAAGATCGACCTTGACCCCGTTGCGCTCCATCTTGGAGAGAACCTTCAGCAGAGGCTCTTCCATAGTGTCATACAGGTCCGCGGCCGACGCCTTTACCAGATCCTCGCGTATTCTTTCCTGAAGCGACAGCAGAACGGCTGCTTCTTTGCTCCTGTCCGCTATGACCTCGTCCGAAGGAATGTCATCGAACAGTGAGCCGGTGGCCGGAGCTGAATCTTTCCCGGAGACACCCTCAAGAGAAACTCCCAGAATGCCTTGCGCCAGCACTTCGATCTTGTGACTCTTCTCAGGGTCAAGCAGATAGTGCATCAAGGCGATGTCGTGAAGCCTGCCTTGAAGCGTCACTCCGCCCGCCGCCAGAATATTCATCTGCCTTTTAAGGTCATCGCCGCATTTCGCCACCGCGTCATTCTCAAGCAGCGCCTTGAACTCCTGAACCCCACCTTCCGCCGCGACAATCCTCTTCCCGGAGCGAGCCCCGACAATGATCCTTCTTGTTTTTGTGAATATGCCCCCGTCGGCTCCTTCCGTGATTACCGAGCACATTCCGGCCTTCACGGCGGCCTTGACCGCCTCCGTCGGACGCACCTTGGCGATTTCAGGCAGCTCGGCGTCAGGCTTTTTCTCCGCCGCGCCGACGTGGCCTATGAATCTGTTAAGGGAATTGAACTCGTATTTCTCAAAGAGATCCGCCAATTCAGGGCCGTATTCCTGATTGACCTTCATTCTCTCGGCCGGGATGTCAACCTCGATGTCTGTCTTGATGGTGACAAGCTCGTGGCTGAGCCCGATGTGGTCCCGGGCATCCTCAAACTGGGCCTTCTGCCGAGGTGTCAGTTCGTCCAGATGCTCGTATATCTCCTTGACGGAACCGTACTTGGCGACCAGCTTGCCGGCACCGACCTCGCCGACACCCTTCACTCCGGGCACATTGTCGGCCGTGTCCCCGCAGATTGTCAGCATATCGATGACCTGTTCCGGAGAATTGATTCCGTACTTCTCACAGATTTCCTTGACTCCGATGATTTCGTTGTCGTTGCCGGCCTTCCCCGGCTTGTACTGCCAGATGTGCGGTTCGATAAGCTGCCCGTAATCCTTGTCCGGGGTCACCATAAAGACATCCAACCCCTCTCCGGCGCAGCGTTTGGCCATAGATCCGATCACATCGTCGGCCTCGAACCCCTTCAGCATCAAGGTCGGGATATTCATCGCCTTGCATAGCTCCATCAACGGCTCAAGGGCATCGATGACCAGCTGCGGTGTCTCTTTGCGGTTCGCCTTGTACTCGGGGTACATCTTATTCCTGAACGTGCCGCCCGGCGGGTCGAAAGCCACGGCCAGATAGTCCGGTTTTTCACGCCCTAAAAGTTCAAGAATATATTTGGTGAATCCGTAAAGGATAGACATGTCAGCCCCTTTGGAGTTGATCATCGGCCTACGGAGAAACGCGTAATACATTTTGAATATCAACGCGTGTCCGTCTATGAAGAAAATCTTTCCCGTCATTATCCTTCCCGGTTTTATCTAAGCGTGGCCGCAATCCCAATGGTCACGTCTTTGTACAAAGATACGTAATTGTTTCGTGGTTTCAAAACTTCTCCCTGAGGCAAAATGTTAATTTATTGATAATCGGAATGTGGAATGCCACATTCTGATAGTCAATCAATTCTGAAACGCTGCCCTCTGATTTTGACTGGCAGGATTTGACAACTTGCTGAAATATAATTTGTTAATTAGCTCGACATAGGATTGCGCACAAGCTGATTGGCCCTTGGAAAATTATCCCTTGTAGAGAAAATCTCCGAGCGAGAGTGTCGCGTCGGAGAACCGCGCGCCATCGTAAATGTCGTGCGTGGAGAAGATCACCGTGGCTCCAGTGCCGTGCGCCAGTTCTTGAAGAGTGCGCAGGACCATGATCCGGTTGTCCACATCCAGAAAGGCCGTGGGCTCGTCAAGAAGGATAACGTTGGCCTTGCGGGTCAACGCCGTGGCGATGCAGGCTTTCTGGAACTCCCCGTCGGAGATGAGGCTGATGTCCTTGTCGGCCAATGAGCCGAGTCCGAGCGTCCGGATCGCATCCTCCATCGCCGTTTCCGCCCCGGAGTCCAGTTTCCTGAATATTCCCGATGCCGAGAACAGGCTCGTGCGGATGAACTCTCTGACAGAGAATCCTTTGACTTTAGGAATATGTGTGGGCACCATCACGACCGGGCCTCCGGCCGAGAATCCGCCCGAAAGGGGATGAAGAAGTCCCGCTATCGTCTTCATAAGCGTGCTCTTCCCGCTGCCGTTCGGTCCTTGGAGCATCACGGACTGTCCGTCTGGATATTCAAAAGTCAGTGGTCCGCTGACTGCTTGGCCTCTGTGGCCGATTGTCAATTCAATTGCTTTCAGCATTTTTCACCTCCTTTTCATCAGGATTGTCAGAATGATCGGGATGCCGATCAGCGCCATCGTGCTTCCGACCGGCAGGGGAGTGGGGAAGGCGTTTGAAAGGATGTCGGCGACGAGGGTCAGTCCCGCCCCTGTGAGCATCACCGCCGGGATGACCTTCATGTGCACGGACGTGCCGAGAAAGCCTCTGGCGATGTGTGGAGCCACGATTCCGACAAAACCAAGCGGCCCGCAGAACGCCGTCACCGCCCCGGCCATCAGGCAGCTCCCGATCATCGCGATGCCGCGGATCCGGGAGATGTCCGCGCCGGCCAAGCTGGCATATTCATCTCCGAAAAGAGCGATGTCCAGCCCTTTATTGTTAATATAGGTAAGCGTCACTCCGATGAGGAGTGCACTTGCGATGACCGCCACTTCGCCCGGCCGGCTCCCGGAGAAACTTCCCGCCGACCAGCTGTAGAAGACTTTCAGGCTCTCGGCGTTGGCGGAATATTCAAGGATGGATGTCAATGCGCTGAATATGAACCCCAGCATCACGCCGAAGATGAGCAATGTGGTGGTACTCTGGAATTTTGAGGCCACGGTGACAACCAGCATGGAGGTCAGCAGCGCGCCCAGAAAAGCCGCGGTGGCCACTGTCAATCCCGATAAAGCCGCCGGGAGCGATGTTCCGATGAGTAGGGTGGCCATCGCCGCTCCGGTTCCGGCTCCCGCGCTCACGCCCATTATGTGCGGGTCGGCAAGCGGATTGCGGAACACGCTCTGCATCTGAAGCCCAGCCAGGGAAAGACACGCTCCGGCAAGAACAGCGGTCAGCATCCTCGGCAGCCTGAGTTTCAGGAATATGCCCGCATCCAGTCCGGTCAGGCCAGTGCCTCCGGTCAACAGATCGGCGCAGGCGAGCAGCAGTGTGGCGGTTGCCAACATGAATATTTTCGGACTGGCTTTCATCGTCAAATCGGCTTTGTGATTGCAAATTACTTACAATTCTTCGGCTTTTCCCGAAAAATTTCGTTAAATTTACCCCAAATCTTTGAATATTTATGAATAAAAGAACATTTATCCTTGCGTCTGCACTTCTGGTTCTCTGCGGAACCGGCGCTTTCGCCCAGAAACAGTCCAGGAACGGGGGCATCTCAGCCGAGATGCTGACCGAAATCCGTAAAGGTTATGAAGGCACGGCCTCGGACAAGGCTGTCCGCAACGCCCTCAACGCCGCCGCCATCAATGTCCTCGCCGCCAATTCCGAGAACATCGCGATGATCGACACCCATTTCTCCGACGAGGTGAAGACCAAGGGGCGCACCAACCAGAAATCCTCCGGCCGTTGCTGGCTGTTCACCGGTCTCAATGTGCTCAGATCCAGGATGATCGACAAATATGACCTTGGAGCGTTCACATTCTCGCAGAACTATGTGTTCTTCTACGACCAGCTTGAGAAGGCCAACCTTTTCCTTCAGGGAGTGATCGACACGAAGGAACTGAGCTTTGACGACCGCAAGGTTGACTGGCTGTTCCGCAACCCGATCGGGGACGGTGGTCAGTTCACTGGAGTCTCCAACCTCATTATGAAATACGGTGTCGTTCCGTCCGATGTGATGCCTGAGACCTACTGCGCCAACAGCACTTCCCAGATGCGCGCCCAGATCGCCACCAAACTTCGTGAGGACGGCCTCAAACTGCGTGACGCGGCCGCCAAGGACTGTCCGGCGATGAAGACCGAGATGCTCAAGGAGATCTACAGGATGCTTGTCCTCTGCCTCGGTGAGCCACCGGTTGAGTTCGAGTGGACACGCTACGACTCAAAGGGCAACTTCGTCAGCACCAAGACCTATACCCCAAAGTCCTTCTACAATGAATATGTCGGAGCGGATCTTGAGAACAACTACATTATGGTGATGAACGATCCTACCCGTGAATATGGCAAGGTCTATGAGATCGACTATGACCGTCACGTCTATGACGGACAGAACTGGCTCTACATCAACCTTCCTATCGAGAGGATCAAGGAGATGGCCATCGCTTCCATCAAGGACAACACGGCGATGTACTTCTCCTGCGATGTGGCCAAGTTCATGGATCGCCAGAAAGGTACCCTGGATCTGAACAACTTCGATTACGGTTCTCTTTTCGGGACGACATTCCCGATGGACAAGCGCCAGAGGGTGCAGACTCACGCCAGCGGGTCGTCCCACGCGATGACCCTTATCGCTGTGGATCTCAAGGATGGCAAGCCTGTGAAGTGGATGGTTGAGAACAGCTGGGGGGCTGATTCCGGCTACAAGGGCAACCTCATTATGACCGACGAGTGGTTCGACAACTATATGTTCCGTCTCGTGGTCGAGAAGAAGTACGTTCCTTCGGACGTTATGAATATGCTCAATCAGAAGCCGACACTCCTCCCGGCTTGGGACCCGATGTTCCTTCCGGAGGAATAAGCATTACGGTCGCTGAACTTGTGGTTCGACAGGCTCACCAACCATCGAAGCGACCATTCTGATAAACGAAAGATCCCCGTGCACTGAGGTTGTTCGGCAAGCTCGCCAACCGCTGAGTGCACGGGGATTTCCTATCCGTTTTTCAATAGTTTACATACGTGTCCAAGTGACCGTCTCCGAGAATCCCATCTTGGAACCTTTCAAAGCCAGTGTCTTGGAATCCTTGAACCAGGCCTTCAGGCTGGCGTTGATTCCGCGCACTGGATCATAGATGTTGGCCCCGCTCCAGACATTGGCCGTGGAATCGTACTTCAACCCCTTGAAGATCACGATCTTGTCGCAGTCCACATTCCTGAGTGACTTGTTGGGATTCTTGCTGTCCTTGCGGACCGTCCCGTCTTTCTCAAGACGGTTCTCCACCCAGTAGATCTGAGCCGTGTAAGTGCCGTCGGCCCCTTTTGAGATCTTGACCTTGCTCTTCTCCCCTTTGAACTCGACGAGATAGTTCCCGACGATGCTGTCCGAGGAAGAGTTCGGATCGTCCGCGGCCTGCAAGGCAGTCATAATACAGTTCGCTGTTGATGAGACGTTTGACTCCAACGATTCCGTTGACCTCATTGACTCCATTGGCGCAAGAATTTCAGACTCCGTTAGCGCAGGGTCTTCTGTTTGAGTAGGATCGAACAGCTCCTCCATTAATGACGTTTCCGCCGCCGTAGTGAGCACCGGAAAGAAAGCCATCGAAGCGATGACGCAAAGCGCGCGTGTGAGTTTTTCTTTAATATTCATAACTTCTAATTTATTGTTAATTAAATAGTAACGTTGCGGGGAGAGTGAGTCGGCATATTCATTGCACGTCACCCTTCGTCCCCGGTAGGGGAGTGAAGCCATTTTTGTGCCGCGGCCTTGAATATTCGACAATTTGAGTTAATTTTGTCCTCAAATGAACACAGGACTTGTAATATTCGATTTTGACGGCACGCTTTGCGACACCCGGAAAACCATCGTCAGGACGCTTCGTATGACGATGGAGAAGCTGTGCCTGCCGGTGGCTGACGAGGATGTCTGCGCCGCGACGATCGGTCTGCCGCTCAGTGAGAGCTTCAGGACCATATTCCCGTCATTGACCGTGGAGCAGGCGAATGAATGCGCTGAAGCCTATAGGGACATATTCGAGGTAAACAAAAAGCTGCTGGTGCCGACGGTCTTTCCGCACGTGACGCAGACGCTTCGGGAGTTGAGGCGGCGAGGGTTCACGCTGTCTATCGCTTCGTCCCGCTCCAACCGTTCGCTGATGGATTTTGTCAGGACTTTCGGTTTTGACAAGGAGATTTCGCTTGTGCTCGGTGCCGACAATGTAAAGAAGGCGAAGCCTGATCCGGAACCGGTGTTCTTGACTCTGAAGGAGTTAGGGTTCGGGGCGGGGGAGACACTCGTTGTCGGGGATATGCCGTATGACATCCTGATGGGCAAGCGTGCGGGAGCCAATACCTGCGGAGTGACTTACGGCAACGCTACCCGTGAGGAACTCGCCGACTCCGGGGCGGACTATCTCATTGACGACTTCGCTGAGCTTCTGGGGCTGGACTGGTTTTGATTACTTCCCGTTAGGAATCACAATCTGGTAGGTCCTCCCGTTCTTGTTAAGCAGCTTGTCGTCCCGCAGCCAAAGGTTCGCCTCCTTGAGCTGGAAATACGTTACCCCGTGCTCCTCTGCGAAATCCACCAGACTCGCGATGCTCCCGCTGACCGTAACCACCTCTTTTGGAGAGTAGTACGGGTACTTCTCGAACGACTCCACCTTGAACCCGAACGCCGCCGGATTCTCAAAGAACATCTTCGCCGACAGCACCCTGAACATATATCTCGAAGTCTCTTCGACCATCCACAGATCCAGCGCTGACTTTTGCCTCTGGCTCTCCAACCGGCGGGATATTCCCCCTTGCCCCGCATTGTAGCTCGCCGCCACCGTCATCCAGTTCCCATATTTCTCATACGCCCGCTTAAGGTACTTGCACGCTGCCTCGGTCTCCTTCTCGATGTTGTACCTCTCGTCCACCTCGCCGTCGATGACAAGCCCATATTCCTTCCCCGTAGTCTTCGTGAACTGCCAAAGTCCGGCAGCTCCCGCCGATGAATATGCCTTCGGGTTGAGGTTGCTTTCGATCGCCATAAGGTACTTCAGGTCATCCGGCACGCCATATTTCTTGAGGATCGGCTCGACCTGCCTGAAGTAGCGGTCCGACTTCTTGAGCATCAGGATCGAGTTCGAGTGCATATACGTGAATGAGATCAGCTCCCGGTCCATCCTCTCGTAAAGGTCGCTCCTGCTGAACCGCACCGTGTCCCCGGCGAACACCACCTGCCTCGGCACCCCCGGCGCCTTGAAGTGAATGTCCTGTTGTGAATATGCCTGAGCGCTCGCCGTTCCTGAAGCCGCCGCCCCTCCAATCAGGGTCAGCAAAACCGCCGCCCCGCTTATGAATATCCTGCTGTGTCTTAATGCCATAGTGTGTTGTTTATTGTTATGTTTGTTTTAAGCCCGCGGCCCGGAAGTCACTTAGTCATCCTTGCCGCCAGCCGCCTTGTCATCATTGTCGCAAGGGCCCGCCGCTGCCGTCATTGTACTCGTCACTGCCGTTGTCATTGTCGTTGCCGCAAGCCCCGTGGCATCCTTGCCGGAAGCCTTGCTGCTATTATTGCCGGCGACTTCGCTACTGTCTCCTGCCGGAGTCCCGTTGCAGTCCTTGCCGGAATCTGGCTGCTGCCTTTACAGTAAGTTTCATTGCTGCCATAGCTGGAAACCCCGTCGCTATCCTTGCCGGAATTCCAACTGTTATCTTAACCGCAAGACAAATTTAGTGAAATGAATCCGTTTCCCGAAAGAGATTCCTCCAATTCCCCAATGAAATCTCCGAGTGTCCCCTCATAAACCCTCCCAGGTGCGAAAAATCGTCCGCACCTAAAACTTCATTCCACTGATAGTGATTGTGTTAGTGTTCCAGGTGCGAACATATTCACACACCTGAGAGTCGGTGGCCTCGTTACAGAGCGTTCTATTGGTGCCTCTGACTTCCAGGTGTGAAAAACCAAACGCACCTGGAACCGCATCTTCCTAATCGCTAATGTGTTGCTCTTCCAGGTGCGAGGATGGGTACCTACCTGACTGTTATGGCATATTAAGGAAGATAATGATATACGAGTTGACCACAATTTTGCAAAACAGCGGCATACGATTACGCTTCTACGCCATTGTGAGGCACGGCTGTATGCCACCTATGGATAGAGAAAACATAGGCGGCATATCCACAGGCCTCTCGTCGTACTCAGAGCGGGTTTGTGTGCCGCCATATTCACAAAATGCGGGTGTCGTCAATCGTTCGGCGACTGCTTGCATACTACGTTAGTCAACTGCTATATAGTTACCTTAAGGAATGTGATATATAGGCTTTGTGCCGCACTAGATTATTCTTAGGTGAGTCTTGACGGCAAATGTTATTCAGTCTCTTTGAAAGAACGTGTGCTGTTTGCAATCATTGGGATGTTATATCTGTGCGGACGAAGTAGGTCAACAGGCGTACGACTCACGGATCTAAAATGTTTAGTTCCTTCCTTCGGAATTTCCGGACACGTAACTTTAAGGCGAACGTTAATCTCTGGGTGTTTTGATGTAAGTTCTTGATTATCATTGATGTATGTATGACTTTGTTTGTGACGTTGTATCTAAAGGCCGCCTTTAGCAAAACCGTAAAAGCAAGAGACTGATATGAAGAGAATCGCAAACAACAGGAGAGACTACCTCGCCCCCGAGACCCGGGCGGTGAGGATCGCCGTCGAGAGCTCCGTCTGCGCAAGCAGCGATGTGAAAAAGATCAACACAGAGAAGCCTAACGTCGAGGTTGACGACTGGGACGAGATTGGAAACGAAATATCATTTGATTAACTGATAGAGATGAAAAAGACTATTTTAAGCATAGCATTGGCGCTCGCGGCGCTCGTTGGATTCACAGCCTGTGAAAAAGAACAGAACAACACGGGGAAGGATGTGATTGAGGGCCTCCCTGTCAACTCGATCAAACTCAATCTGTCGGCCCCGAGCGATGATGTCATCACCGTCACCAGGGCAAGCGCCGAGGTGGAGACCAACGTCCAGAATATGGCCCTGCTGTTCTACAAGGCCGGCACGAACGACAAGCCGATCATCGTTTACGTTGACAAGAACGGGATGGGCACCCCGACACTGCTGCCATCAGGCAGCACATCCTCCACAAGCACGAATTATCAATACAAAGTGAACCTGGACGTAACAGACGCTGGCATCACCACCGGAAACTGGTACCTTTACGCCATAGCCAACTACAACACCAAGTTCTGCAACGTCGATATGACGAAAATAGCGGAGTTGACCAGAACCGAGTTCCTTGCCTACAATGTAAACAAGGCCAACCGCGAGCTGGACATAGTTGAAAACGCGATACTTATGACCGGCAACTACTGCGAAAACGGCACTTTCGGAGAGGACGGCTCCCTGACGCTTGAATATGACAATAAGGAGGAAGAGTCCTGCACGATGAATGGTGTCATCCACCTTCGCAGAATCGTCGCCAAGATCAGCTTCGAGTTCAAAAGCGGCGAGAACACAACCACAACCGGCGTGACCTTCACCCCGGAGACCTACAGCATTCACGAATATACAAGGTCTTCCACATTGATGGAGAGACCATACGACGGCTGGACTACCACCAACGGCGTGACCTACAACAATGGTGAATATGCCGGAACCGGTGACTTCAACTCGCACGCCGACGGAGTGGCTCTTGCTGTTGTTGACAACAAGCTGGAGTTCTATATGCCTGAGAATATTCAGAAAGCCAAGGCATCTCCGGAGAAATGGACATATTCAGAAAGGGAAAGAAGGGAGAGTGCGACAGACAGAACGTTCAAATATGCCCCAAAGCACGGAACCTACATCGTTGTGAAGGGACAGTACAAGGATTCCAAATATTCCGGAGATGTGACTTATACAATCCATCTTGGGGATTTCTCCGCAAAGAACGGCAATGCTTATGATAACTTCTCAATAAGGCGTAATTATCACTACACCTACACGATCACCGTAAACGGTGTCAACAACATCATTGTCGAAGCCGAAACGAATGATGAGAATCAGTCCGGAGCGGAAGGCAACTTGATCCACTATAACGCTGAATCCTTCAACATCAGGCTTGACGCACACTATGAGAACGTCTTGCTGAAGATCAAGGCTCCGACCGGAACGGAAACCATAGATGGATATTCAGTAAGGCTGAACACCCCTTACAGTGAGAATGTTCTTATTACCAGTACGGACCAGACAGGAAAGGCCGACGCTGACTACGACTGGATAAGATTCGGAAAACCGGCGAGTGAGTCCACATTCAACGCGTACAAGAAAAGCGAGACGACAGACATCTTCTCTTTCCTTGAAGAGTTAAAAGGGAAAACATTGACCTCTGACGGAGAGCATTACATCGTGAAGAATGGCTACATCTACACGACCGCATACGTGAATGAATATTACTACGACAGCAAGATGAACTCCGCCTCGGACAAGAGCTCCGAACTCAAGAAGTTCATCAACGCCGATGACCGTACAATGACAATCGCGTTCGGCAGCATCAAGGTAAGCGAAGACAAACAGAGCTCCTACACCGACAACGTTGTGTTTTCCATCCAGCAGAGGTCCATCAAGTCGTTCTTCGATTTGACTGTCAATAACCCGTTTGGAGTTGAGCAGGTAGATGAAACGCCTAAGACAACATCCTATAACTCAGCAAGCAGCGGATCTGAGAACAGCTCATATAATGATAGCCATTATGGTTACAATAACTTCAAGAATGCGATAGGAACCTCTGCCTCTTGGGATTCATACGTGAATACGGATTCATTTGGCTACACTTTGTCAAATAATTCTATCACATTCAGCAGCAATGCACTTACAACGACAGGAGCCTATGGAATATACCAGTGCCTGTCAAGAAACAGAGATGAAAACGGTGACAGGACTATTGATGGAGATGAAGTCAAATGGTATCTTCCGGCGGTTGACCAGTGTACGAATTATTGGTTCGGAATGAACTCATTGCCAGTTGATGCAAGAATCAAGATGGCGACAAATACAGGTTCAGTCAACAATTACTTCACAAGCACCTCTGGAAAATCAGCTTGGTGGGCCGATGAAGGTTCTTCATACGGTAGGTATTACAGCAGTCAGAACAGTTCTGTAAGATGCATCCGTTCTCTTAAGGATTATTCTGGCGAGACAACAGACCTGTCATCTTTCAACACTGAAAACCAGACTATAACTGTAATTGGCCTGGATAACAAGAGTGTAAGAGAATCCTTCACCGTGGAAACAGAATATTCAGAACACTACAGAGGCGAAACACAAGACAAATTGCCACAGGCATTTAAGGTCGCACAAAAGAATTTGTCTGTAACTTCAGACTACGTGCCAAATGTGACAGTTGGTGATGTGACAGGAGAAACTACAACTAGCGGCTGGTTTTATACGACATATACTCATACTATCACGATCCCAATAACAATCAACAACTATTCAAGCGACGAAGGGCTCTATTACACATACAATGATGGAGACAAAAATACCATATCGTCAAAAGACGTAAATATACAGATATCGGTAAGCACCACAAGTACAACAGCGACCTCACAAAGCATCAAGATATACGCTGGAAATGGAAATTATAGCTCATTTACAATATCGATAAGAGGCAGTGGTACAAATTTCACTTTTACACCTTCGTCTGTAAGTGAGAATAAGGTGTCACAAAGCAAAAGCACCTTCACCAAGTCAGAAGTGATGACCGGCAGCTGGTGCCAGAAGTACTACTACGAATCAGAGGATAAATCTGATCGCGGAAAGTGGAGGATCCCTAATGAGAAGGAGCTGACGTTAATGCTGAAGTACACAGACAATTTGACAAACGCACTTAGCACAAGCTACACTTGCGCCAAGAGTAAGTATGAGCGTCCTAATAACGAGCAATACTTCGGTAAAAATTTACCATACTAAAAAGTTAAATAATGGAAGCCGGGTGACCGGTTCCGCTATATAAAAGTTC
>OJAW01001294.1_pt1 | contig 14898 bp, 12 predicted proteins | sample 1589151 | NCBI WGS metagenome assembly OJAW01 (sample SAMN03283290) | human gut metagenome | biome: human-associated habitat; material: feces | host: Homo sapiens | place: Peru | collected 2012 | reverse complement strand
TTAGACATAACAGATATTAATTATTATAAAGTATATAAAGATAATTTATGGTATGCAATAGATAAAAACAATAATATTATTACTAATGGTTATAGTTATATATATCCATTTAATAAAGGATTTATTGCCCTTATAGATAATAAATTAGAAATACTAAAATATTCACTTAATGAAGAATTATTAAATGATACAATAATTGAAGTACAAGATAATAATTATAAAATATCACTTAATAATAGTATTTTAACTATTGAAACAGATAAAGTATATGAGTATGAAGTAAATAGAAATATATTAAAAGTAAAATAAAGTCTTAAGAATAGTCTTTAATTTAAAGATTATTCTTTTTTTCTACAAAAATAATAGTTTTATTAGCATATAATTATTCTAGGTGAAGGATAATGTTTAAAAGAAATAAAACAATGAATTTAAAAGCTAAAAAGAAAACAAGTAAATTTAAAATAATATTTTATCTAATAATAGTATATCTATCATTTGCATATACATTTTATTATAGTATAAAATCTAGTAATACAATTACTAATAAAGAATTTATTAATTTAATATTATCTAAAGGTAATGCTAATATAACACATACATATAGTTTAATTAATATAGTAAATGATACAGTTAATTTCTTATTTAATATTGATTTTAAAAGTCCTAGTACCATATTAAATAAAGAACTTTTAGCAAGTGGAAAAAAGAATAATGAAATAGATATAATGCATGATGATGATTATAGTGATATGGAAGAATTAAAAAAAATAAGTTCTTACATCGAAGATCCAAATCCTGTAGATATAAATAACCCAATAATATATATTTATAACTCACATCAATTAGAAAATTATAGTAATAAATCATTAGATATTTATGGAATTACTCCCAATGTTCTTATGGCAAGTTATATACTAAAAGAAAAACTAAATACCATGGGCTTATCTACCATAGTAGAAACTACTAATCTAACAGATTTTTTAAATGCAAACGGTTGGAATCATGCTTCAAGTTATAAAGCAAGTAGACTACTCATTTTAAATAATAAAAGTAAATATAATACCTTAAAATATTTTATAGATATTCATAGAGATTCCGTTAGTAAAGAAGTAGCAACCATTAATATCAATAATAAAAATTATGCTAGAATACTCTTTGTCGTAGGACTAGAACATGATAATTATCAAAAGAATTTAGATAACATGAATGCCTTAAATAAACTATGTGAAAAATATTATCCAGGATTAAGTAGAGGAATATACAAAAAAAGTGGACCAGGAGTAAATGGTATATATAACCAAGACATAAATGAATTTACAATGTTAATTGAAGTAGGAAGTTATACAAATACTATTGATGAAGTATTTAATACTATTGAAGCTTTATCTAATATTTTATATAAATATATAAAAGGAGAGAATATATGAAAATATCTAAAATATTATTAATACTTATTTGTTTTTCATTTGTAGTATCATACATAATTTATCAAACAGGCTACTATGAATATAAACTACAAAATAGAGCAGTCTTAACCAAAGAACAAATGGAACAATTTGAAACAGATGTTAACGAAGGAAAAGATGTAACCCTAAATGATTACTTAATAGATAACCATGTAGATTATTCAAATAAACTAACTAATATTACAGTTAAAGTAAATAATAAAGTAAATAAATATATAAAAAAATCTATCGAAGGAGTATTTAAATTACTAAATAAATTTGTCCAAGATAACGAATAAAAAAATAAATAGCATAATTACTATTTATTCGTAAATCTTAAACTTTCATTAGAAACATTAAATATAATTCCTAAAAGTATCATATAAGACAAAAGAGAACTACCACCATAACTAATAAAAGGTAATGTTATTCCCATAATAGGAAGCAATCCAATAGTCATAGAAATATTATATATTTGTTGAAATATTAATACTGCAAGTATTCCTCCGATTGCATATTTATCTGGATAATTAGTAGTTTTATTAACCGTAGTAATTAATGTTATATCAAAAAAAGTAATTAACATAATTAAAAATATTGAACCAAATAAACCAAAATTTGAAGAAAATACCGCAAAAATAAAGTCAGTTTGCATCTCAGGAAAATATATTGGAGTATGATTAAATCCATGTCCAAATAAACCAGCTGATCCTATCGCAGTCATTGAATTAGTTAACTGTAATCCAGTACTATTAGACCAATTTAATATTCTATCCATTCTATAAAAGAAACTTGTACCAAATAATTTAATAAATAAATCTCTATCTAAGAAATATATGCCTAAAATAGAACCAACTAAAGCAACAATAGTAAGTATTGTTATAACAAACCATCTTTTTCTAAAACCACCCACAAATAACATAGTAATAGTGATTATCAAATACATTATTACTGCCCCAGTATCAGGTTCAACATAAGTTAAAATTGATGGAATAAGTAATAAAACTAATACTTTTAATATAAACTTTAATTCATCACTAACTTCAGGATTATCATATTCTTCATTAAAATCATTTATCATTCTAGATAAAGTAATTATCCAAAATACTTTCATAAACTCACTAGGTTGTATACTTCCAATATATGGAATAATAAACCAACATCTAGCATTATTAATAGGTTTACCTAAAAATAAAACTAATATAAGTAAAATAACACCTACAATATAAAATATATAAGCATTATTGTATAAAAATTTATTACCTATCATCATCATTAAATATGCTATAGCAAGTCCAAGTGAGTACCAAAGAATTTGCTTTAACCATAAATTAGAAAAATCACTAGGAAGTAACTTTCTAGTAGAGTATATAGAAATTACACTTATTATTAAAAATAATATTATTGGTATAAGAATAGATTTTTCTATTTTAAATTTAGATATATTTTTTATATTATCACCACATTTCTATTAATTATTTTACCACATTTTAGTAATTTAATAAATATATTTTTCATATATTATATTAGAGGTGTTTTATGAGTAAAGATTTACCTAAAATGTATGCAGTTAATTTTAATAAAGAAATTAAAAATAATGAAGAAGTATTTTCAACCTTAGATAGAAATTCTAAAAAAGATATAATTAGAAATAATCCTAAAAATGATAGATTTACTATTGAACAAAAAATATTTAATATTTTTAATGCAAAAGACTATATCTATAAAGCAGATGTAACAATTTTAACAGATAATGAAGTATTAAATAAAAGAATTGTAGGCAAAAATAACAATAATTTAATTACTATGGATAACGAATATATACCAATAGATAAAATAAGAGATATTTATAAAAGTTAACTACTTATATGTAGTTATTTTTTATTTTAAATTTAATTTATAATAAAAGTATTGAATTTAAGTTAAAATATGATAAAATGGTATTATAGGTGATAGTAAATGAATTATAAATATAAAAGGAGTCAAATATTTGGAAAAAAATTAGAAGTTCCAAAACTTATTTTAAATGAAATCTATAATAAAAATTTATCTTTTAAAGATTTTATTAAATATAACTTAGAAGATAAAATACCAACTTCATGTATTACAGAAATTGATAAGCAAATAGTAGATAGATTTGGCTTAGAGAAAGCAAAAGAAATAGATTGGGAACTAATAGACAATATCAATATTTCTTTAAATGTTAGAGATATAATAATGAGTATTGAACCTCAGACTGAAGATATAAATTTTAAATTATATGAATTAATTAAAGATAAAATTAAACCAAGTGATTATACTTTAGGAATGAAAACAGTATATTCTAATAGACTATTTGATTTACCCGAAGGTGAACTTGAAGTAGATTATAGAATGAAAAGATTTAATAATGGTGAAGTTTCACTTAAAGATATAATTAATAATTGGAATTTATACAAAAATAAAGATTTAAGTTATTGTTTACTTAAAGATAGAGAAAATACTACTAATATAACAGATAATACATTAAAAGAATTTATGTCTAATTATGGCTCTTTAGCACCTTTAATGATAGAAAATACTAATATTTATGAATTCATTAATAAAATTACTACTTTAACCTCTGAAGAAGAAATAAAAGAAGAAATTAAAAATGTTACAGATAAAATATTAAGTAATCCTATTAAAACTAGTGATAAATATGGAAATACTAAAGAAATAACAAATGAAGAATATAAAGAAATATTTAAATACTCATCACTAGAAAACTATCTAAAGTCATTTAATAGTGTAAGTACAGAAAAATTAATTAAAGAATTAAAAGAATTACCCAAAGGTTATATATTTAATACACATATTCCATTTTCAACATTTCTTAATGATGAAGTTCTAAGTTTTGTAGGAACTTATGGATTAAAAAATATTATTGATTTTGATAATGAATGCGATAATTTCTTTTCTAAAAACGATTGCCAAAAATTAAAATCAATGTATAATTTATATATGCATTTTTCTAGTAGTGATCCAGATAAAACAGTCTATACTAAAAAAGATACAAGCGATAGACCATATACTAAAGATGAATTTTATGAAGCAATGAAAAGAATGATAGTAAATGGTCCAAGTAATTTTAATTATGTTAGTAATGCTCCAGATTACTACAGAGAAATAACTGGAGAGTTTAGAAGAGTAAATGAAGATTTATTTATTTCTGAACAAGCACCATTAGAATTGCAAAATTTATTTTATTCAAAGAAAGTTACACCTCAAATACTTTTAGAACATCCTGAATATATACAATTTTTAAAGGAAAAAGATTTAGGAGTTTGTTTTATACCAAAACAAGTTAAAGTTGAGGGAAGTACTACTTTTAATGGTTTTGAAAATCTTTATAGTTTTCTTAATAGTAAAACAAATTTTGAAAGTGCTATTGATTTTATTATAGAATATCGTGATATATTTGATGCTATTTCTGATACAGTAAAATTCTCACAAGAAGATACTATTAATGATATACAAAGAAAAACTAATGAATCTTTTAAAAAACTTATAATTATTCAAAAGAAACCTTATCCAAAAAATATTCCACAAAATTTAATAGCAAGTTATCCATCACTATTTCTAAGTAGTGATGCACCAAAAGAATTACAAGAAGTTTTTTATGATAGAACTATTGATTTAAATTCTGCTTTGTCAAATCCAAATTATAGAAAATATTTAGATAAAGTAAATATGGAAGTTTTATATAAATATATGCCTATTGCTATTGAAAACAATGAAATTAGTAATGTTAATTTAATTAATATAATAGAAAAAACTTTTGGCACATCAGACGGCTTTGATGTAATGTTATTATATGGTAAGTATATTGAATCAGCTTATAGTAAAACACAATTTAATGGATTTAAATATAATCCTAATTTTTCAAAAGATGGTTTATTAGATGAAATAGATTCTACTATTTTACAAACTATTAACGAAGGAAAAATGAAATATGATGAAAAAATGCCAACTCATTTTAAAAATAATAATCCAACATTATTTTTAGATAAAAATGTACCACAAGATATAAAAAATAAATTTTACAATAGAAAATTTACATTAGAAGATTTTAATTCTAATTTAGAATTATTAGAAATGTTTGGTAATACTAATGTTGTCTATGGACTTTCAGAAAATATGTCATGGATAATTCCAATATTTAACGAAACAAATGATGCTAAAATAGCAAATTTAAAAAGATTAAAAGTAATTTCAGCGTATTCTAAAATTAATGATTTTGAATTACAAAAGGCTTTTAGAGAATATATTACAGAATTCGGAAAAAATATTGATGTAGATAAAATAGAATATGTATCTAGTGTACTATCAAGAATAAATTCATCTAATTCAAGTGAAATTCTTACTTTTAGAAATGCTTTTGCAAATCAATTATTAAAGTCTGCAAATCCATTAGAAAGTTTAAATAAAATAGAAGATATATTCATAAAAAATAATATACCAACAGTTGGAAAAATATATTCTTGTTTTGAAATATTACATCCAGATCTTGGAGAATATTGTGCTAAAAGTCCAATGATTTCTCCAGTATTAAAGAAAACATCTACAACAGGAAAAAAGATGGTAATATTTTCTGACTTAATTAAAGCATCCTTTGGATCTAATAACAGATCAGTCAATTCTTACTTACAAAATATAGAAATCGGTTCAAACTTATATGATAAAATTAAAACTGGTCAATTAGATTTTAATTCACTAAAAGAACAAGAATTAAATGAATTAACAACTTTCAGTAAACATTTAGCTACTATGTATAATAATACTATGAAAGGAAAAGGAGAACAAGAGAAATTTACTTCTACTGGTAATGTTTTAAATGATATATTAGAGTTATCAAAAAAATTATCTCCTGATGGCTCATTAGATTATAATTTAGCAAATAGAGTAGTAAGAATGTTTTGTGGCTTTGCAGGAATTAATACATTAGAACAAGCAAAAGAGTATATAAATAAAAAAATAAGAACTGCAGATGCAAGAAATAGAAATGCTGCTAATTCAGACATGACATTAGAGCAAGGAGACTTTATCAAAGGAATTGGAGATGTTACTTATTTAAGAAATATTTTACAAAATGGAAGTATTTCGAAAGAATATTTAGGATCAAATGCTGGTGAAGACCTTACACCACTTGATACAGATGTTTCAATTATAACAAATAAAGAAGGAACAATAAGTGAAAAAATGTCTGCAACAGTAGCAAAAGCTTATGGTCCTATATGGTTTGTATTAAAAAATGATGATAGATTTATAACTACTAGAACAAATCAAGAGAATCTAGAAGCAAAAATAGATATGTCTAAAATGGAAGCATTTTATACAGGAGCTATATCAAAAGACCATTATGGAATTAGAACAGGCTTTGCTTCAAGTGAAATAAATTATATTGTTATGGAAGAATATGATCCAAGAGTTGGATTAGAAATAGCTATGAATGGATTTTATATACCTATTGCTAGTAAAGAAGGAAAGATAATATTTACTCCAAAAGATTATGATGAAATAAGGAAAAAGATGAGCGGTTTATCTTATTTTGGAGAACAAAATTTTACTTTTTCTAAAAATCTGATTACCGAAGATACAGAATACTTAGCTGAACAAATAGAACAAAGCAACCTTGAAGTTGAAGAAAAAAGAAATAAAATAAATAACATCATTAGAAAATCAGTTGAAGAATTAGGTCTACATTTAAAAACAGATATTGATGGTGATTTAACCGAAGGAGTTGTAGAATTAATTGATACAGGTTCAACAGGAAGAGGAACAAATAAACCAGGCGATGGAGACTTTGACTTTATGATGAGACTAGATAAAAGTTTATTATCAAACCATGCTAAAACACAAGAACTAAAAAATACTATACTTAAGAATCTAGGAAAATCAGAAAAAAGTACTTCAAATGAACTTACAATTACTGGAGATTTTAGATTAAAAAGTGTTCAGCTTGATAATGAAACTAATGTTGATATTGATATATCATTTGTACGAAAAACCGATAAGATTTCTTATTCAACTGATATGTCATTACGAGATAGACTTACAACCATTGCAAAAAATGATCCTGAAAAATATAAATATGTAGTTGCTAATATCTTACTTGCAAAACAAGTTTTAAAACAAGCAGAAGCATATAAACCAAATCGTGGCGAAGTACCACAAGGAGGTTTAGGAGGAGTAGGAGTAGAAAATTGGATTTTACAAAATGGAGGTTCATTTATTGATGCTGCACAAAGTTTTGTTAAAGCAGCCGAAGGTAAAACATTCAAAGAGTTTAGTTCTACTTATCAAATATGGGATTTCGGAGATAATCATTTAGCAGCAAGAAAAGGAACTTATCCACATGATAATTTTGTTACTAATAACATGAGTGAATCAGGATACAAAAAAATGGTTCAAGCATTGCAAGAATATTTAAAAACTAGAGAAATTGATCAAACTCATACTGGAGGAATCAGAAGATAACTGCCAAACTAAGGTAGTTATCTTTTTTAATTAAATAGTAATTAAAAAAATTTATTAATTTCATAAGTATTTATATTTACTAAATATAATTATTCATATATAATTAACTAGTACTGTGATGATTGAAGGGAGGATTTGTGGAAGAAATAAAAGAAATATAAATAAACTTTTTAAATTAGAAGAAGACGAGTATAAAAGTTTAAGGTGACAAAATGTCACCTTAAAAAGTGGTCAGGGTGAACACACAAAAATAAATTGTAATACATTATGAATTGCTATAAATAAAGTAGTTAAAAGAAGTGATGAAGAGATCTGAGAAAACTTCTATTCTAACTTATCAAAGACAATGCCAGAAAATTGCGGTTTCATTTTGAAACCGCAAATATTAGTAAAATAACAAAAAATAGCACGCTTTAGTAGAAGCATTTATAAATTGACAAAGATTAATTTAACAACTTGAGGTCACAAATTGTGACCTCAAGTTTGAGAGAATATTGTGGTCAAAGATATTTACCATACGCTTTTATAGAACAAGGTGTAGCAATGTTATCAGTCACAATTAATTATTAGAAAAGATATATAAAAATGAATAATTTAATAGTAAAAGATAAGATATACGTTATAAGAAATAAACAAGTAATGCTAGACATGTATTTTCAACTTACTAGTGAAGAGTTTTCTAACTTGAAGTCACAATTTGTGACTTCAAGTTTGGATACTTATGGAGGAAAAAGAAAGTTACCCTATGTATTTACAAAAGAAGGAATACAAATATTAAGTAATATTTTAAGAAAAGAAAATGTAAAAGAAATAACTAATGAAATAGTTAATAATTTTGATGAAGAAAGTAGCCTGATTATTAACAATAATTCCTTACAAACAGTTGTAAATAAAGGGATTAGCATTAATGATTTAATTTATAATATAGGAGGTAAATTAGTAATGCTAGATGCAGATTTAGCTAAACTTTATCAATGTATAAATGGTACAAAAGATATAAATAAAGCAGTAAAAAGAAATGAAGAAAGATTTCCAGAGGACTTTTATTTTCAGCTTAACGAAGATGAAATTAGAAATTTGCGGTTCCATTTTGGAACCGCAAATGTTAGCAACATGGCTAGAACATTACCATACGTCTTTACTGAACAAGGTGTAGCAATGTTATCAGCGGTTTTAAAAACTAATGTTGCTTCACAAGTAAGTGTAAAAATAATGCGTGCTTTTGTAGAAATGAAAAAATATATTGCTACAAATAATTTTAGTAATAGAATTTCTAATTTAGAAACTAAAACAATTGAACATGATAATAAAATAAATTTAATACTAGATAAATTAAGTACTAAAGAAGTAAATAATCATATATTTTATGAAGGACAAATATATGATGCCTATTCATTATTAATTAATATTTTAAATCAAAGTAAGAAAGAAATAATAATTATAGATAATTATGCCAGTAGAGAATTATTTGATATTATTAAAAATATTAATAAAAATATAACAATAATAACTAAAAATATAGATGAAATATTAATAAAAAAATATAAGAAACAATATAATAACATTAATATAATAAAAAGTGATATATTTCATGATAGATTTATAATTATAGATAATGAAATATTATATCATTCAGGAGCAAGTTTTAAAGATTTAGGTAATAAATGTTTTGCTATTAATAAAATAATAGATAAAGATATATTAAATAAATTATTACTAGAAATAAATAATCATATTGTTAAACCTTAAAATATGTGTTAAAATTAAATTGTGATGAATTTATGAACGAAGAAAATATAAAAGAATTAGAAAATGAACTTACTAATTTAAATAAAGAAATTACAAAATATAAAAGATTATTAAAAATAAATAAATTATCTACAATTATAATATCTTTGGTAGCATTATTTTTATTTATTAAAAAAATAAATAATAGTACTATTACTAATAAAAGTTATTTATTTACATCTTGTGTAATGGAATATTTATCTATTTCAAGTATTAGTCATATTGATAATATATTAGATAGTTATAATATAAAAGAAAAAAATATAAAAGAAAGAATAAATAATGAATTATTAGAATTAGAAAAAACAAAAGAAAAAGAAATAGATAAAGAATATATTAATAGTAATTTATATGAAAGAGAAATAATAAATACTAATACAAATAAAAAAGAATATAAAAAGATAAAAACATTAAAGAAAGGAGAATAATAATGAATAAAGAATATTTTAATATTAAAAATAATTTATATGGTGTAACTAATGAAGAAGGTAATATAACAGTAATTAATTCAAATACTGATCCAGAAGAATATTTAACTAAACAAAATGAAATAGAACATTTAATGAATTTACAAGAAAGTAATTATAAAACTTTAAAATACATTAAAAGTATTTTTAAAACAAAAACTATTTCATTAATAGCATTACCTTTAGTTTGTAGTATAGTATTCCTTAGACCAAGTGATTTAACTCTTATTAATGAAATTATTTTATATTTAGGAGTTACTTCATTAGGAGAAACAGTTATTTGTATTACAAGTGGTATGACTTATAAAAAAATGAAAGAATACACTAAATTTTTAAAAGAAAAAAGTATAGAAGTACCACATGAAATAGATTTATTAAAAGAAGAAGTAAAAACTTTAAAAAAGAATATAGAATATAAAGAAGTAGTAACAAAAGATTATAGTAATATAAAAAATGATAGTAATGTTCATGTAAAAAAATTAGTTTTAAAAAAATAATATATGGATTAATTAAGATTCATATTTTTTTGTGTTTTTTTGCTTTACTAAAATAATATTTTATTATATAATTATTATAGATAGAAAGTAGATGATATTTGTGAATAATATAAAAAACTTTTTAAGTAAAAATATTAAATTAATAATAATTTTATTAGTAATAATAGGAATAGGTATAATAGGTTATACCTTAGCAGCATCAAAACTTACTAACGTAAGTATTGCTACAGGTAATTATCAAGTAGTTTATAGTGGTACTGCAACATTACCAAGTAGTAAATTAACACCAATATTTGATAGTGAATTAACTAGTTCAAGTAATAGTACAAAAGTAATGAAAGTTACTTTTACAGTAAAAGGAGCACAATCTAATCCTACAGATATACCTATAATATATGATGTAAGTTTAACTGATTTAAACTTAGCTAGTGAATTACATAGTGAATTATTAAAATGGAGATTATATAAAAATAATACACAAATATCCGAAGGTAACTTCTCTTATGACTTTGATGCACAAATAAAAAAAAGAATGGTATTAACTAGTACACAACAAGATTTACCTAGTTATTCTAGTACTGCAGACTCTTATACATTTTATATTTGGATAAGTGAACAATGTACTGGAGAAATTACAAGTTGTGGTGAAGAAACAAATACTGCGCCATTAATGAATAAAACATTATCAGGTAATATAAAAATAGAATTATCTACTAAGAGTAAAAGAGAATTAGTTAGACCAATGACTGCAAATAAAGAAATAATGAGTTTAACGTCTAATGATGCTTGTAATGCAGGAGGTACAGGAGTATGTGCAACTAATAAATTTACTGAAAACGGAGAAACTAAATATCATGACTATAGATATAGAGGAGCAGAACCTAATAACTATGTATTATTTAATAATGATTTGTATAGAATAATTGGCGTATTTGATGAAAATACTCATGGAGTAAAAGATAAGTATTTAATTAAATTGATTATGGCAAATCAACTATATTCAGGTTCTTGGGGTATATATAATACTACTAATACGTCAGGAACTTATAAAGGATATACAAATGATTGGACAGGAAATACAACCGGAGTAAAAGCAAATACTAATGTTATATTAAATGAATTTTTTTATAATAAAACAAATACATCTTTAACTTACAATTCATGTGGTAGTTGGACATATTATCATCTTGGTGCTAATTACAAAACATTTTCTTGTTCAGATATTGTTGGACATGGAATAGATAGTAGCTTAAGAAATTATATTGAAGAAGTAACTTGGTATTTAAATGGATATAATAAAAATTCGCATAGTAAACAAGATTATTATTTGTGTGAAAGAGGATTAAGTACAGATACTACAAATTGTATGAGTGCTAATTCAGGAGCATATGATGCAAGTACAACTGGTAAAATAGGATTAATGTATGTTTCTGATTATTTATATGCAAGTAGTTATTATTCATCAATAAATGCAACTACTTCTATAGGCAATTATGCTATTAAAAACTGGTTGTATGATGGAACAGAATGGATAATGTCAATAAATCCAGATTACTCAAATAAAGCTGCAATAATTGACTTATATGGGCAAGTATATTTTGGAAATTTTACTTATGATTCTTGTGGTATTAGACCAACATTTTACTTAAGATCAACAATTGGTATATCTGATGGTTATGGAACATTTGATGATCCGTATATTTTGGATATATAAATATTTTTTCGCAAAAAGGAGTAAATAAAATATGAAAAATAAGATTATTATTATATCACTATTTGTAGCAATAACTTTAATTAGTTTAGGAATATTATTACCTAAAACACTTCAAAATTCCTATGCAGTTAGTACAACTTTTGCAGATGCAATAATGAGTTTAGCAACAACTAGCGCGTGTAATGCTGGAGGAACAGGAGTATGTGCTACTAATAGTTATACTGATGTTGATGGCACAACAAAGTATCATGATTATAGATTTAGAGGAGCAGATCCAAATAACTATGTATCATTCAATAATGATACTTATAGAATAATTGGCGTATTTGATGAAAATTCTCATGGGATAGAAGGAAAATATTTGATTAAATTAATTATGGCAAATAGACTATATACAGGTGCATGGGGAGCATATAATACTAACAATGTATCTGGAACTTATAAGGGTTATGCAAGCGATTGGACAGGAAATACTACTGGGGTAAAAGCGAATGCTAATGTCTTATTAAATGAATTTTTTTACAACAAGACTAATGCATCTTCAACTTATGGTGAATGTAGTAGTTGGACATATTTTATGCATGGAAACAAAACTTTTAATTGTTCAAATATAGTGGGACATGGAATAGATTATAATTTTAGAAATTATATTGAAGAAGTAACATGGTATTTGAATGGATATAACAGTAGGGAATATAGCAAACAAAATTTCTATTTATGTGAAAGAGGATTAAGTACTGATATAACAAATTGTATGAGTGCTAATTCAGGAGCATATGATACAAGTACAATTGATAAAATAGGATTAATGTATGCATCAGACTATTTATATGCAAGTAGTTATTTTGAAGATACTGCAACTGATAATGCATCATCATTCTATTATGGAAATAAAAATTGGTTATATAAAGGAGACGATTGGACATTAACTCCCAAAATAGATAATGATACACTATATGTTTTTTATATTGGTCTTGGTAATTTACAATTTTACCACCCAAGCCTAGGTCGTGGCATTCGTCCATCATTTTATTTGAAATCAAATGTTGTTGTAGCTGGAGGATCAGGAACATTTGATGATCCGTATAAGTTATCTATGTAATTAATATATATCCCATGAAGTATTATCCTTCGTGGGATTACTTTAATTGTTTTATATATTGTAAATAATTGATATTTATTGTATAATAATACATACGGAGGAGATATGATTAGTGAAATTGAAGAATATGCTAGAAATAATAATATACCTATAATGTTAAAAGATGGTATTACTTATTTATGTAATTATATTAAAGATAATAATATTAAATCTATATTAGAAATAGGTAGTGCTATTGGGTATTCTAGTATTATGATGGCATTAGTGGATAATGATATTAAAATAACTACAATAGAAAAAGATACTAATAGATATAATATGGCTATAGATAATATTAATAAGTTTAATTTAAGTTCTAGAATTACTATTTTAAATGAAGATGCTTTGGAAAGTAATATTAATGGTACTTTTGATTTGATATTTATTGATGCTAGTAAGGGAAATAATATTAATTTTTTTAATAAATATAAATCTAATTTAAATAAATCTGGTGTTATTGTAACTGATAATTTATCTTTTCATGGTTTAGTGGAAGATGAAAATAAAATTAAAACTAAGAATCAAAGAGGTATAGTTAAGAAGATTAAATTATATCTAGATTTTTTATCTAATAATAAGGAATTTAATACTATATATGTTCCTGTCGGAGATAAAATATCTATTTCAAAGAGGGTAGAAGATGAGTAAGATAGTTGTTAAACCTAATAAGGTTAGTGATATAGAGTCTTTGTTAAAGTATGATATTGATGGTATTATATTACCTATTAAGAATTTATCTGTAGAAAGTTCATTTTTTATGTCTATTGAAGAAGTAATAAATATTAAAACTGATAAAGAGAAAATAGTATTAATTAATAAAATTATGCATAATAATGATTTAGAAGAATTATCTATTGTGTTAAACAAAGTTAAAACAAGCGATATATTAAAAATAATGTTTTATGATTTAACAATGATTGATTATTCATACGCTAATCATTATGCAGTAGCATCGACTGATGAAAATGGTGAAAATTATATCTTGATTAATTCAAAATTTCAAAATTCACCAAAAGAAGCTATTGCTTGCTTAATTGCTCATGAAAGCGTTCACGTATTACCACAAGCAACAATGGCTGAAGAAATTCAAGCAACAACAGTAGAAGTTCAAACTTGGTTAAAAGTTTGTGATAGCGTAACAAATACAAATGATAAATTAGTTCAAAGAGAAATGAAATTAGCTGATAATTATCAAGCTGGAAGTGATAAAATTGCTCAAGCAATAGCTTCAAATAGTTTTTACCAAGCTCAATTAGCAAAATAATTTTTCAACTCACCATTTGCCTATATATAATGAGTTAAACCGAGTTATATTCCATTTCAAATACGTATTATGCTATGATAAATT
>OJAW01001293.1_pt1 | contig 14908 bp, 14 predicted proteins | sample 1589151 | NCBI WGS metagenome assembly OJAW01 (sample SAMN03283290) | human gut metagenome | biome: human-associated habitat; material: feces | host: Homo sapiens | place: Peru | collected 2012 | reverse complement strand
TGTTTATGAAGTATCATTCTAGTTCTACAGTTAGATACTTTTGGTATTTTAATAAATATAATCAAATAATCTTTTTAAATCATCTCTTCGAATATCAAAACTAGTACCATGGTCGCAACTTTTTCCTACCTTGGTTCCTGAACGATATACACCATACTTAAAATAAATGGAAATTTTTCCCAAGTCAAGTAGCCTTAAAAATTCCGAAAAAGATTTAAGTCTCATAAATTTAATATCATAATAATAAAAGAATTCTCTTTCTCCTTCAACTGATCGTTTTGCCGAAACTAAAGCCAAGTAGCTAAGTTTTCGTTCAAGTTTTCCTTTAAGCAACTCAAATGACCAATAACTTTGTCTATCAATTAAATTGCCAAAATTGTCGTATATAAGCAAATAAACTTTCTTCTCTTCGAAGCATACATTAATCCTCATTTTTACCCCGGACGTAAGCCTGGTAAAATTCAAACTATTAACAGAGCAGTAAAGTATTTTTTTATTCTTAAAAGACCTATCATATTCACCATACATTTCCGCAACTCTCCTCATTTCAAATAAATATGTACCATCAAAAGTGGCACTAAACAATGTTAAAAATGGAGTTGTTTCATCCTGCTTAGTCTTAATTTCGATCCCATCAAAATCAGGAATTTCAAATTGATTTGGTGTAAGTCCAAGTTCTCTTTCAAAAGTCATACCTATATTGCCTCGTCCATTACTAGAAGATTTGATCCAGCCTTTTTCTTTGATTATCTCAAACTCTCTTTTTAGTAAAATAATTTTATCTTCAATATTGTTGTTCATATTATCACCTCATATATATTATTAGACAAAAAAATATTTTTTCCGTAAAAAAATAAAAAAGGTAATTTGTCAGTTAAAATTCATATAATTATATAGGTGATATATAGGTGATTTTCTTGAAAAAAACTAAAAACATTTTAATTCTATTACTAATAGCGATATTTGCTATACCACTTAAAGTATCTGGCTTAAAAAAAATAACACAACCAACAATTGTTATGGACACAGACAGTGGAAGAGTACTATATGAAAACAGGAGTCATGAGCAAAGATTAATTGCTTCAACTACCAAAATTTTAACAGCAATCGTAACAATTGAAAATAATGATATTGATAAGAAAGTCACAGCGGGAAATGAAATATTAAAAATGTATGGAACAAGTATCTATCTTGAAGTGGGCGAAAAAATGCGAATAGAAGATTTATTATATGGCTTGTTATTAAGATCTGGTAACGATGCCGCTGTAACTTTAGCGACTGCAACCTCTGGTAACGAAAAAGACTTTGTAAAATTAATGAATAAAAAAGCTCAGGAATTAAGCATGAAAGATAGTATATTTGCTAATTCACACGGATTAGATGAAGAAACAAAAAACTATTCAACTGCCTATGATATGGCCTTGTTATCAAAATATGCCTCTCAAAATAAAGTGTATCAAAAAATAGTAGCGACAAAAAAGTATGTGTTATCAACGGGTACAAAAACATATCTATGGTACAATAGAAACAAACTACTAAACAACTATGAATTTTGTACCGGAGGAAAAAACGGTTACACACCAAGCGCTGGTAAAACACTTGTAACAACAGCAACAAAAGACGACTTAAATCTAACAATAGTCACTTTAAATGATGGAGACGAATACAACACTCACAAAGAATTATATGAAGAAATGTTTAATAAATATAAAAATTACAAAATTATTGATAAAAAAGAATTTAATAATTCAAAAAGTTATATTAAAGAAAATTTATACATTAAATCATCTTTTTCATATCCACTAACTGAAAAAGAAACAGAGCAAGTAAAAACATTAATAATCATCAATAACAAAGATACCGAAAAAGTAGGACAAATAACAATATATTTAAAAAATACTAAAATAGGCACAGTAGATATATATAAGAGTGAACAAAAAAAGAAGTTATCCTTCTTTCAAAAAATTAAAAATATCTTTACAAAATAACTTCACAGTAAAAAACAATTCACTTCAAAAACTCATCAGCCTAAAAACTTCACCAACTACACAATCCACCTTGCCCCAAAACATACCTTAATTTCTAAAACTAAAAAAGTTCTTATTCATTAGACAATCTGAAAAAGTTAATACTTGGTTGGCATAAAAATCTAATCCCAATTCCATTAGTACCAATACCAGAAGATATGAACAACTTACTGCCATTTATATCATATTTTTCCTCATAGTATTTGCTCGCTCCTTCATAACTAACAATTCCACCAATAAAAGGTAAAACAACATTTCCGTTGTGAGAATGACCAGCCAACAATAAATTTGCATCATGCTCACCCAATATATAACTAGCCAAATCGGGCTCATGAAAAATAACAATTTTATATAAATCAGAATTGCTATTAGCATCTTTAAAATAACTATATGCTTCTTCAATATTATATTCTTTACCAATCAAACTGCCAACACCCATGATTATAATAGGAAGACTATCGTCATCATAAATCAAATCATAAGAATTATTTAAAACAGTGAAGTCAGCCTGTTTAATTATGGTAGCATATTCACTATTATCTTCATCACCTATAACAGCATACTTCCCAATACTTGCCTTAATCTTAGCCAAATTTTTAATTAACTTTTCCCGCTCCTCCGATGAAATTTTATAGTCCGAATCAATCAAATCACCAGTGAAAACAACGACATCTGGATTTCTAACATTAATAGTTTTAACTAACTCTTTAACTTCACTCATAAATATAGTTGATCCATAATGCAAGTCAGAAAACTGAACTATTTTCATTCCAGAAAAGTTAACTGGAAGTTTTTCATCTACGATTCTTTCTTCTTTTACCACAACATTTTTAGTAAAAATATATGTATTTAAAAGATAAAATACTGTAACAACAGCAATCAGTAAAAATAAAATTTTAGCACAGAAAATAACAATTTTTTTTCTTCTTGTTCGCTTTTCTTCATTCAAAATTTCAAATTGTTTTTCCTTATTCAATTCTTCTCTTGTCATTACTATCACCAATTATATTGTAACATACATTTATTACTAATAGTAAAAAAATAAAAGATATGTTAAAATGTAATAGTAAACATTGTAATTCACTAAAAGATAAAACAGCACCATAAAAAATAAAAATTTACCATGAAAGGATTGATAAAAATTGACATACGACGTTGCTATAATAGGAGCCGGCCCAGCAGGACTATTCACAGCCTACGAATTGATAACAAACAACCCATCTTTAAAAATACTAATTTTAGACAAAGGACAGTTTGCTAAAAAAAGAGTTTGTCCAATGAATAAATTTGGCACAACATGTAAAAATTGCAATCCATGTGCAATTTTATCCGGCTATGGTGGAGCAGGAACGTTTTCTGATGGAAAACTCAACTTCATACCAAAACTTGGAAAAAGTGATCTCACAAAATACATGAGCGAAAGTGCCGCCTATTCACTAATTGATGAAACTGAACAAATTTTTAATAAGTTTCATATGGATGCCGAAATATATCCAAGCAATCTAGATTTTGCTAAAGATATAAAAAAGAAAGTTGCAGTAGCCGGAGGAAAACTACTAATAATTAAGCAGAAACATTTAGGTAGTGATCATCTACCTAATTATATTGATGGAATTTGTAAATTTCTTCAAGAAAATGGTGTAGAACTAATTGAAAGAGCCGATGTAAAAGATGTAGAAACTATCTCAGAAATAAAACATAATGTCATATATACACTTGAAAAAAAAGACCACATAGCAACAGCAACAACAGTAGTAGTCGCTCCAGGCAGAACAGGTGCAAAATGGATTCAAGAGTTTTCAGACCATCACTCTATACCATATCTGTCTCAAAGCATAGAAATTGGTGTTAGAGTAGAGGTACGCAAAGAAATAATGGAAGAAATTACCAATATAATTTATGATCCAACAATTTTTATAAAAACAAACACCTATGGTGATGAGGTAAGAACCTTTTGTACAAACCCAGGTGGCTTTGTGGCTAAAGAAAACTATTATGGCTACATCTGTGTAAATGGACATGCCCTAAAAGAGACAAAAAGTAATAATACAAACTTTGCCTTTATAACCAAAGTAAATCTAACAGAACCAGTAACAAATACTCGTTTATATGGTGAATCAATTGCTAAAATTGCCAATGTCCTAGGAGACGGAAAGCCAATTATCCAGTCTCTAAAAGATTTAAAAAAAGGCAGAAGAAGCGAATGGCATCGTCTAAACAAAGGCTTTATAGAGCCAACTTTAAAAGATTGTGTTGCCGGTGATCTCGCCCTAGTAATGCCACATAGAATCATAACTAATATTTTAGAAGGCTTAGAAACTTTAGATAAAATAATACCAGGTGTTGCCAACGATGACACACTATTATACGGTCCAGAAATAAAATTCTTCAGTAACGAAATAGAAACAGACAATAATTTCAAATTGCAAAATGATAATATCTATTTTATAGGTGATGGGGCAGGCAAGGCCGGAAATATAGTAACCGCTGCCGCAACAGGCCTAGTCGCTGCAAAAGCAATACTAAAAAGCAACAAAAACTAATCAAAAATAATAACCTACAAAGATATAATAAACCACAAAAATACTAACTAACAAAATAGTTCACATAACAGAAAAAGAAAGGAACAATCTTCAAGCACATTGCCTAAAAGATTGTAAATATAATAATATGAAAAAGAAAATATTTATTTTGCTAACACTTATTCTAGTCAGCACCTTACTAACTGCATGTACCAGCAATAAAACTGAAACAATAAAAGAGAATCTACTTGGAATCAATTTTGATACCGAGTCAAATGAAGCGGACCTTACTCAATATGAAACAGAAAATCCAGTAGTCGCTATGTACATAAAAAACTATGGAGCAATCGTAATCGAACTTTATCCAGAAATTGCGCCAAATACTGTAGCAAACTTCATTTCACTAACAAAATCTGGCTTCTATGATAACAACACTATGCACCGTCTAGTACCAGGCTTTGTCCTACAAGGTGGAGATCCAACTGGAACAGGAACCGGTGGTCCAGGCTACACTATAAAAGGAGAATTTTCAGCAAACGACTTTGAAAATAACCTAAAACACGAAAAAGGAGTCATATCAATGGCTAGGACTTCTATATCAAATGACACTGCTGGCAGCCAATTCTTTATAATGTTAGGAACAGCAGATTACTTAGATGGTCAATACGCAGCCTTTGGAAAAGTAATAGACGGCTGGACAAATATTGAAAGCATCACAAAAAACGAACAAGTTCTAAATCAAGAAACTGGTCAACTAAAAAATAACCTAATTATCAAAAAAACACTAATTGACTTAAAAGGCAAGGAATACCCAGACGTTGAAAAGATAAGCGAGTAAAAAAAGCAAGTAAAATCTCCCTCCAATACAAAAAGTTCAAAAAAGCCAAGTATAGTCTCACACAAATAAAAAAGCCAATAAAGACCCACTCCAGCATAAAAGACAACAAAAAAACTCTAATTACTATCCAAACATCAGTAATTAGAGTTTTTCTTTTGAAAGTAAATTATAATTAATCATCAAGTGTTAATACGATTTTTTTCTTACCATCTGATTTAAACTTTCTATATGTAACTCCACATTTTTCAAACATACGAATTGATGCTTCCATTTCATCACTATGGTTATCGTAATCGTAATCATGTGAATAAATAACTTCTTTAATACCAGCCTGAATTATAGCCTTAGCGCATTCATTACAAGGGAAAAATCTAACATAAATCTTAGCACCTTGCAAATCAAGCATACTACCACGATAATTTAAAATAGCATTTAACTCACTATGGCAAACATACATATATTTTGTATCAAGTCTTTCACCAACTCTTCCCCAAGGAAAGTTATCATCATCAAATCCATTAGGTGCTCCATTATAACCAACTGATAAAATTCTATTATCCTTGCTCACTATACAGCAACCAACTTGTGTACTTGGGTCCTTACTTCTCATAGATGACAACTTAGCAATTCCAATAAAATATTCATCCCAAGTGATATAGTCATCTCTTTTAACATTTTGTGTATTATTAACAGTTTTCATACATACCTCCATAAATATTTTAGCACAAAGTAAAACTAAATTACAATTTACTTCATCATAAATTTATAATATAATATCAGTGAAAGTAGAAGTGATAACATGAAAGAATTTTTCTCCAATTTAAAGAAAGCCTGGATCTATGGCAAAGGCCAAAAAAAGTTCATAATAGGTTACATAGTATTTAACATAATTTTTATTTTTATAAATTTATTTGTCCCAATACTAAGTGCCAAAGCCATAGTAGAACTAACGAATAACAAACTAGCTCAAGTAGTCTCAATCGGTTTCATAATTCTAGTTGTCGAACTACTAAGAAATTTTGCTAACTATATTACTGGCTACTTCCGTCAACAAATATATCGTGAAACTTATAGTAAAATCGAAACAACTCTTGGTGCTGAAATCCTAAAAATAGAAAATCAAAGTCTTGATGAAAAAGGTTCTGGACTCTTCATTCAAAGACTAACGAATGATGCCAGTAAAATTGCCGATATCTTTGTAGTCCTAAATATCTATCTTACTCATATATTAACAGACATTGGTATCTTCCTTGCCATTTTCATCATAAACAAAGCTGTTTTCTTCTATCTAGTTGTAATGGTATGTACAATATTTGTCGTAGAAAAGAAACGTACTAATGCCATCAATGCCAAAGACAAAATATATCGAAAGAAAAATGAAAAAGTATCTGGCTTCATAGGAGAATTAGTACGTGGTGCTCATGATATAAAAATGCTAAATGCTGAAAACAGTTTTATAAAAGAACTAGACTCAAAAATAATAGACTTAAATAATGAAAAATATAAAATGGATGAAAAAAATAGAAACTACATCCTACTATCTGCAACCTTATCCGATGTATTTGAAACGGGCAACATCCTACTTTGTGTTTTTTTAATAACACAAAACCTACTATCTATCCCCAATGCTATAGTTATAAATAACTATCTAGGCAGATTAACCTCAATCATTTATTTCGTCAGTCAACTTCTAGAAAAAGTAAAGGACTTTAATCTTTCATCCGAAAGAGTATTTGCCATTATGGCTAGTAATGAATTTAGAAAAGAAAGTTTTGGCAGAAAGCATCTAGGAAAAGTAAATGGGGACTTTGAGTTTAAAGATGTAACATTCACTTATAACAATGGTCACAAAGTAATAGACAATATGAGTTTTAAAATTAAAGCCAACTCAACTGTGGCCTTTGTAGGTAAATCCGGCTCAGGTAAAACAACGGTTTTCAATTTACTATGTAAAATGTATAATATCGATTCTGGTAAAATCACAATAGATGGCCTTGATATAAAAGAATTAGATAAAGATTCTATCAGAGGCAATATAACCATTATTAGTCAAAATCCTTATATATTTAATCTAAGTATAAGAGATAACTTACGTCTTGTAAAAGAAAACCTAACAGAAGAAGAAATGGTAGAGGCCTGTAAAACTGCTTGCTTAGAAGACTTTATAAAGTCTCTCCCAGATGGTTATGACACTATAATAGGTGAAGGCGGAATCAATCTATCAGGAGGCGAAAGACAACGCCTTGCTATTGCCAGAGCCTTAGTCCAAAAAACAGAAATAATTCTTTTTGATGAAGCAACTTCAGCCCTTGATAACGAAACTCAAGCCAATATTAAAAAAGCCATCGATAATATGAAAAATGAATACACAATTTTAATAATCGCTCATAGACTAAGTACAGTAATAGATTGTGACCGCATATTATTTTTAGATGAGGGCAAAATAAAAGCAGAAGGAACTCATAAAGAACTTCTAAGTAAATGTAAAAATTACAGAAGTTTATATGAAGCCGAATTAAAGACCAACAAGTGAAAAAATTCATCACAACTGCAGTAAAACAACATTCACAAACTACATAATCATAAATGATGTGAGACAAAAATTACAAAAACTGTTGAAAATCAAACTAAAATAGTCTATAATACCAAATAGATGCAAGGAATCTGAGGAGTAATTATCCAAGTTTTTTACAGAGAGTTCATGGCTAGGTGGAAATGAACAAAAACAGATAATGAAGGTAGCAGAGGAGCATGATTTCTGAAATATAGTAAGTAATCCCGGATAATTCCGTTATTGATATTTAAGCTACTGCAAAGTAGAAATTAAGGTGGTACCACGAAACTTTCGTCCTTTTTGGATGAAAGTTTTTTATTTATATATAAGGAGGATGATATTATGTTAGATAAAAAATATAACCACACAGAAGTAGAAAAAGGAAAATATGAAACTTGGAAAACTAAACACTATTTTGAATCTGATTCAAAGAGTTCAAAAGAACCATTTTGTATTGTAATTCCACCACCAAATGTAACGGGAAAACTTCATATAGGACATGCCTGGGATGTAACTATTCAAGACATAATAATTCGTTATAAAAGAATGCAAGGCTATGACTGTCTCTGGTTACCAGGAATGGATCATGCTGGTATTGCAACTCAATCAAAGGTAGATAAAAGACTAAGAGACCAAGGCATCAAGCCAAGAGAAATGTCTCGTGAAGATTGGCTAAAACAAGCCTGGGCTTGGAAAGATGAATATGCCGAAGCAATTCACGAACAATGGGCTAAAATGGGTATCTCTGTAGATTATACAAAAGAAAGATTTACCCTAGATGAAGGTTTAAATCGTGCAGTAAACGAAGTATTTATTAGACTATACAATAAAGGACTAATCTACCGTGGAGAAAGAATTATCAACTGGGATCCAGAACAAATGACTGCTCTTTCCACAGAAGAAGTTATCTATAAAGAAGACAAAGGCGCCTTCTATCATATTAAATATTTTATTGAAGGCACAGATGATTACCTAGATATCGCTACAACTCGTCCGGAAACATTATTTGGTGATACTGCCGTTGCTGTTAATCCAAAAGATAAGCGTTACAAACATCTAATTGGAAAGAACGTTATTCTACCGGTAGTTAACAAATTAATTCCAATTGTTGGAGACGAACATGCTGATCCAGAATTTGGAACTGGTGTAGTTAAAATAACTCCTGCTCACGATCCTAATGACTTTGAGGTAGGAAATCGACATAATCTAGAAAGAATAGTAGTAATGAATCCAGATGCTACTATGAATGAAAATGCCGGTAAATACAAAGGACTAACTAGAGAAGAATGCCGCGAACAACTAGTAAAAGATCTAGAAGAGGCAAATCTTTTAATAAGAATCGAACCAATGGTACACTCAGTTGGACATAGTGAAAGAAGTAATGCTGTCGTAGAACCATACTTATCAAAACAATGGTTTGTAAAAATGCGTCCATTGGCCGATAGAGTTCTAGAAAATCAAAAGAATAAAGATACCAAAGTAAACTTTGTTCCAACAAGATATGAAAAAACAATGAATCACTGGATGGAAATAACTTATGACTGGTGCATTTCTAGACAATTATGGTGGGGACATAGAATTCCTGCTTGGTACAAAGGCGATGAAATAAAAGTTCAAGTAGAATGTCCTGGCAAAGATTGGGTACAAGATCCAGACGTCCTAGATACATGGTTCTCAAGCGCTCTATGGCCATTCTCAACTCTAGGTTGGCCAGATAAAACAGACTTATTAGAAAGATATTTTCCTAATAACGTTTTAGTAACAGCTTATGATATCATCCCATTCTGGGTAAATAGAATGACTTTCCAAGGCTTAGAGTTCATGAACGAGCGTCCATTCAAAGATTGTCTAATTCATGGATTAATCAGAGATAAAGAAGGCCGTAAAATGTCCAAGTCTCTTGGCAATGGTGTAGATCCAATGGATGTAATTGATGAATATGGCTGTGATGCCCTTCGTTACTTCTTAACTACAAACTCTGCACCTGGAATGGATTTAAGATACGATGAAGATAAAGTTAAGTCATCATGGAACTTCATAAATAAACTTTGGAATGCTTCACGTTTCGTTTTAATGAACATTGAAGAACTAAAGAAAAGAACAATTAATGAAGATGAATTAACTCTATATGATAAATGGATTTTAACTAAGAAAAATCAACTAATCAAAAATGTTATCAAAAACATGGATAAATATGAATTCCATAACGTTGGAAACGAACTATATAGTTTTATCTGGGAAGACTTCTGTGACTGGTACATCGAATTAACTAAGGCGAATATGACTGAAACAACCAAGACTATACTTTTAGAGACTCTAACAGATATCTTAAAATTACTACATCCATTCATGCCATACGTTACTGAAGAAATATACCAAAAATTACCAATCAAAGATTCTGAGTCAATCATGATCTCATCATATCCAACATATAACAAAAAGGATATTTACAAAGAAGAATCTGAAGAGTTAGAAAGTATCTTAGAAGACATAGTAGCAATTAGAAACTTAAAGGCCTCAAACAAAATAACAAAAGAAGCCCTAGTAAATTTTGAATGTAAGAATGAAAAACTAATTCCAATCTATGCTTCTCAACTAAAAATAACTGAAGACAACCTAACTAGTGATGACCCGGATAATATGGTAAGTTGTAATTACAAATCACAAAATATTACAATTACATATTTCTTTGAAGAAGCCCATGTTGATGAAAAGGCTATCGAAGAAGAAATCAATAAATTAAAAAGTTCAATCGAACGTCGCGAAAAATTACTAAGCAACGAAAACTATGTAAATAAAGCCCCTGCTAATATCGTTGAACTTGATCGAAAAAAACTAGCCGAAGAAAAAGAAAAACTAGAAAAATTATTAAAATAATAAACATTAAAAGATGCGAAAATAGTACCGAACCTTCGCATCTTTTTCTATGTCAAAAATCAAAAAAACTTAGCAAGTCCAAACTTTTTTCGACAAAAGCAGTCATAAAAAGTTGCTATTATAAACTTGGTGATAATATGAAAAAGACAATGATAGTAAGCCTTGCTTCAATAATACTAGGAGCCTTAAGTGCCATGCTACTAAATAGTACCTATAAAGAAAAACTAATCAATACTTTTAGTGAAGGAAAGACTTATTACTTCATTCAAGAAGGTGTCTATTCCTCCAAAGAAATAATGGCCGAAAATACCAAAGACATTCTCATAAAAACTGTCGACACTTTAAACAACAAGCAATATGTCTACCTAGGGATTACCCGCGACAATAACAATGCCAAAAAAATCAAAGACATATACGAAAAAAAAGGCTACCAAATATACATCAAAGAACAAAATCTCTCCAATGAAGAATTCTATAATAACGTAACTCAGTTTGACATCCTGGTAAATAGTACTGATAAAGAGTCAGAAATCCTAACTATCGAAGAAGTAGTTTTAGCAAACTACGAAGAATTAATAAAAAAAGACAAATAATTAATAAAAAAACTCGGAAAACTTCTAAAAAAATCTAATAATATAATGAGGTGATAAAAATTCATTATACAATAAAAGATTTTCCACTAGAAGAAAGGCCCAGAGAGAAGGTAAAGCAATATGGTATAACTAATGTTACTAATAAAGAACTATTATCAATAATCTTAAAAACAGGTACTAAAAGCATTAATGTTGAAGATCTAGCCCTAAGTATTTTAAGAAAGTACAAACTCCATGAATTAAAAGATGCAACTATAACCGAACTAATTAAAATAAAAGGAATAGGCGAAGTAAAAGCCATAGAACTTCTAGCGGCCATCGAACTCGGAAAAAGAATTAACTATAAACCAGAAGAAAAAAAGAAAAAACTAAATAATCCAGAAGTTATCTTTAAAGAAATGCGCTACCTGTTTATTGATAAAAAACAAGAATTATTTTACTGCCTTTATCTAAATGAAAAACAAGAATTAATCGAAAGGAAATTATTATTTATGGGAACAGTTAATAAAAGTATCACTCATCCAAGGGAAGTATTTAAGGAGGCTTACAGACTAAGTGCCTCTAGTATTATTTGCATGCATAATCATCCAAGCAATGATTTAAGGCCAAGTAAATCAGATATAGAATTTACTACCTCACTAGTAGAAATAGGTAAGCTTCAAGGAATACCAGTAGTAGATCATATTATAGTAGGAGATAGTTCATTCTATAGTTTCTATGAACATAATAATATTTTAAGTATCTAAAAGAAATGGAATGATTATATGAAAATAAAAAAGTATCTAATAACCATAACTCTAACACTTATTATAATGTTTACTTTACTTATCACATCTCTATATTTAACTGATACAACCATCCCAGAAGACATCCTAAAAACAATTACTATGTTTCCAACCAAATTAACCTTAAAAGAGAAAAGATCCCACACTCAAGATGAAAGTTACTTAATTCAAAAAAATATTAATGAAACACTAGTAAATGAAGTAGATGAGTTAAAAGGACTATTAGACTTAAACAAGACTCTAACAGAATACACCCCAGTAAATGCCACTATTACTTCTAGAAATAAAAGTTACTGGTTCAATACTCTAAACATCGATAAAGGTAGAAAAGATGGTCTAAAAAAAGACATGGCTGTCATAACTAAAAATGGGCTAATCGGTAAAATAAGTAAAGTGTACTCTTCTTATAGTGAAGTAAAACTAATTACAGCCGATGATACAAATAATAAAGTAAGTGTTGCGATTAAAAATAATGATCGAGATATTTATGCCATTCTAAATGGCTATGACCACAAGAATAATTTATTAAAAGTAATTTGGGTAGATAAAGATGCTGCTATCGAGAAAAACACCGTAGTAACAACATCCGGTCTCGGTGAACTATTCCCTGCCGGTATCTATATTGGCACAGTAGAAAAAATAGAAAGCGATAAATATAACTTAAGTAAAACGATTTATATAAAAACAACACAAGACTTCAACAACATTCACTATGTAACGGTCCTAAAGGAGAAAAAATAATGATCCCATTATTAATAATTACCCTCTCTCTAATTCTAGATGGAATCCTTTCTAATATTTTTCCCTATACCGTAAACAATCTATCGCTGTTTACACCATTACTAACTCTAATAAGTATCTATCTCATTTACCCATTTTATAAAAAGAAAGAAAATAAGTACATATTAACTCTCTTTCTAACAGGAATTATCTACGACTTATTATATACAAATCTTATCTTTTATAATGCCATTATCTTTACTATAATAGGTATTATTTCTAAATATATCTACAAACACTATGAAATAAACTATCTAAATATCATAATTCAAATAGTTCTAATAGTAACTATCTATGAATTATTAAACGCTCTAATAATAATTTTATTTAACCTAGTACCTATGAGTATAACTAGACTATTCTATAAAATTACTCATAGTCTTCTTCTAAACATAATCTATTCAGAACTACTTCTTCTAATTATAAATATACTTCCAAGTAAATATAAAAAAGTAAATATAAATTAAAGTATATTTATTTTTTTTGTTCATAAAATTAACTAAAAGGAGAATCATTATGAACAAGAAAACAGTAAAGAAAAAACTAGTACTCAAAAAAAGTGTCCGTAGCTTCCTAACTCGTTGTATGGTTACTATAATACTAGTATTACTAGCCTTAATCGCCATCAAAACAAACAGTAATATCAAAACTATAATTACCAAAAATGTCTATGAAAAAAACTTTAAATTCGCTAAAGCAAAAGACTTATATCAAAAGTACTTTGGTAGTATTCTCCCTATAGATAAAGTTGTTAAAGAAGAACAACCCGTATTTAGTGAAAAATTAACTTATAAAAAAGAAAATGCCTATAAAGATGGTGTTGTCCTATCCGTAGATGATAATTATATGATACCAGCCCTAGAGTCTGGAGTCGTAGTTTTCTTAGGAGAAAAAGAAGAGTATGGCACTACCATAATTATAGAACAAATAAATGGAGTAGAGGTTTTCTATTCTAATGTTAATGCTTTAAACTTAAAATTATATGATTATGTTGAAAAAGGAAAATTAATAGGAGAGGTTAAAGATAATAAATTATACTTAGTATTTTCAAAAGATGGGAAGTATTTAAACTATAAAGACTATATCTAAGTATTTTGAAATACATTTCTTAGTATATATATTTGCTTTTTTTTCTATTTTAACCGCTTCTTTTTCTACCTTTATCATTATAAGTTTTCTAATAATAATTCATGAATTAGGACATTTCCTAACTGCTAAAACACTAGGTATTAAGGTAGATAAAATAGTAATATATCCCTTCGGTGGAATAGCAAAATTCAATATGCCCTTAAATACCGGTATCCTAAAAGAAGTAATAATCTTAATAATGGGACCAGTGTTTCAAGTCTTTGCTTATTTTATTCTATTAAAGATAATGCCTGATCAAATAGAAAGTATAAAACTATATCATTATAGTATTCTAGTATTTAATCTTTTACCAGTTTATCCCTTAGATGGAGGAAAACTCGTAAATCTCTTTTTTTCCCTAAAGTTCTCTTTCAGGGATAGTTTTTATCTTGAAATAGGTATCAGTTATTTAATGGTACTTTTTCTAATCATAATAAACAGAGAAAATATAAACATAAATTTATTAATAATCGTTATATTTCTCCTATACAAAATAACAAAAGAGTACAAACAAATAGAGTTATTCTACAACAAATTTCTCCTAGAAAGATACATAAATAAATATAATTTTCATCAAAGTATAATGATAAATAGCATAAAGAAATTCCATAGAAATAAAAGACATCTAGTAAAAATAAGGGATAAATATTACTTGGAATCAGAAATTTTAAAAAAAATTTATAAAAAGCGTTGACATATTAAAAAATGCTATGCTATAATCTTATTGCTGACTGAGATTAATTGGTTAGTTATGGGGCATTAGCTCAGCTGGGAGAGCGCCACGTTTGCACCGTGGAGGTCAGC
>OJAW01001292.1_pt1 | contig 14934 bp, 10 predicted proteins | sample 1589151 | NCBI WGS metagenome assembly OJAW01 (sample SAMN03283290) | human gut metagenome | biome: human-associated habitat; material: feces | host: Homo sapiens | place: Peru | collected 2012 | reverse complement strand
CTCCCTTGAGAAACCTGCTCTTGGCGGTTCTTTGAGAAACAGGGTAGAAGGAAGCATCCTGTTGGCACACGCGCGGGATTTGCAACAGAAAAGGCCCGGAACACACCAAACAATGGTGCGCTCCGGGCCTTTTTTCGCCGCAATCTCCGCGCGAGGTCCGAAAGAATGAGATATTCTGGAGCTTCTGAGAAGCAACAAACAAGCATCCCGTTTTTCTGAAAACGAATGGTTGACAGACGAAAAGGCAATCTGCCAATCCGCCGCCTATTCTTCCTGACTTCATCACATTCCTGCGCCATCACATAGCGCAGCTTGAGAATCAATGAGTTATGTCAAAATCATGGGTGGCTTTGGGTGGCGCATTAACGAAGTCAGGTGTCATAGCAGAACTTGAAAGAAGTAAAACAAGCACCTTGAGTTTCTTCCGCGATATATTTCAACAACCTTCCCATTACCTGTTTTACTATATTATGTGCAATTTCTTTACTCTATCGTTCAACTCTTTGAGATTACCTACCAGTTCATCAAACGGTACAGACTCTCCATAAATCATGTGCATCCGCATATTCTCATAGTCGGCTTTCCACTGTTCGGCAATTGAAACCGGTGGAACAATATTGAGTGTCGCAGGATAAAGCGTATCATAGTCGAAGCCACGCAAACCGATGAACGTGCGGCGATGCTCCACTACTTGGCGGTAGAGGTCTGCATTATTGATAGCACTCTCTGCTATCGGCGTTTTCAACATCTGCCCGATGTCGTACATGTGGCGTGACATCCGTTCCACTCTGATTAAATCTTTTGGCTTGGCAAATTCTTCGTGGAGCAGGAATACCTTTTCAAGGAAAGTACGTTCCGGAAGAACCGCTCGCACCATGAACTTAGGCTCTGCAAAGGGTGCTTTCGGATATACTTGGTCAATCATGGAATCAAGTGCAATTTCCTGCACAGGTTCGCTCATTGACCTGCCGCTGACCTCCACTTTTACCTTGGGAAGAACATATTGATTACCATCCGCTCCATCTATGGAAAAGGACAGCACGGAATCATAATTGATGTTGATGACTTCTGGGTCTGTTGTGGAGATAGGAGTTATATCCACATTCACCTTGAACTTTTCTTTTGATATGCCGTTTTGATATAGCTGTTCTGCCAAGTCATGCTGCATGGTCTCTCTTACAAAAGAACAGGCTGTACGACGCAGTTTGTCACTGATTTGCGTCTTGGATAAGGTTCCTGTAAAACCAAGATACTCCCTATCAATAGCAACATCAATATCCTCGGAAAAACGGTCAATCAGATGCCAGCACTTACTCAGCGATGTTCCGCCCTTAAAAGACAAATGGTCGGCGTAAGGTAAACCGAACATGGCACGGAGAACCGCCGTGACCCACCAATCCTTTTCTATGACCTCCCGCTGGCGGATGTTCAATTCCGAGGAAACACGGTCAAGTATATCCAAACGGTCTTCTTTTGACAGATCAATGAAATTCATCGCTGTAATATCTTTTTTATCCATGTAGGAGCAAGAACTATATCATGATTAAATTCTTGTTCCGAGACATGGCTGGTTATCATATTTTTTATTATTCCCTTCTGGTCTTCAGTTATGGTTTTCTCGCCAATCTCGCGCATGGCAAGAACAGCCAGTTGCATTAATTGGGATTGATAGGCAAAATTTCCCAAGTCATTACTGTGCCGAAAAGTGATACTCTTTCCCTCTCCGAACTTGACCTGCCGTGCAGAGCCGTCCGTTATATAGATAATGTTAGCCGGAACCTGAGTAGATAATCCCAGTTTGTTAAGTGCGTATGCTCCGGTCGGAATAATACGCGCATTATCCCGTTGAGCAATTTTCAAGGCAATGGCATCTAATGACGGCTCACGCAATGTGCCGTCCCACTTGTCATACAAAGGTCTATAGTAAATACCTTTTGCAAAGCGATACAACAATCCGTTACGGCACAAGCGGCTTAGTCCCGACCGTACAGCATCGGGAGTGCCGCACGTTGTGAAATCATCAGGAATAAGTATTGTTCCTTCTTTTGTCTGCTCCACAATATCGTGCATCGCCTTGTAAGAACTGTTTGCACTCATAGTTTTATATTTTGCCACAAAGTTAGTGTTTTTTTGTGGTAGATTGTGCGGCTTGCAGAAATTATTTGCTTGGATATTTGACAACATTGATTTTGATGCTTAATCAACAAAAAAACTGTAAGCATCCCGTGCAGGCCGTATTGCAATATATGGAAGGCTATTGAGTATTTGGGGTATTTACTATTAGTGAATGATGTGGGAACCTGCCTGATTTTGCAAAGACAATTGGTTTACAGACAAGGCAACCCGCCAATCCACAACCTATACCTGTCAGCGAACGCCGCCCCGCGTTCAGTCGTGCCTCGTCCCAGGTGCGGTCGTACCTCGCCCCAGATGCGGTCGTGCATCATCCCAGGTGCGGTCGTGCCTCATCCCTGATTCGGTCGTGCCACGTCCCAGATTCGGTCGTGCCTCGCTCCGCGTTCGCTGACAATCCTTAGGAGCGGATTGAAGGGGTCTTTCATGCGGTCAGTTTGTTGCTGCCGCGACTGGGCGAAACTACGAATGACGATGATTGTCTTTATTTCCGCTGCGCCGCATCTTTGTTGCCAAAGAAAAAAACGGGCCTGCACGAGAAAACTCTCGCGCAGACCCGCTGCTTTATGAAGAAGAAATTACTATCAGAGTTTCAACACTTCGTCTTCCACATCGGAGACGATGCTGATGAGCTTATAGAACACGGTCTTGAAGGCCTCGGAACTGGTGAGGAACATGTCGGCCTGAACGGTGAACTGGCTTTCATACATCACGACCTTCACGGCCTTCCAGAGGTTGAGGTCGGGAAGGGCGGCAGAGATTTTGCTCTTGCTCAAATTGTCGCTATAATTGTAATAGCTCTGGAGACGGAGGTACATCGGCGACTTGTTGGCCTTGTCGATGCGGACGTAATAGGTGTTGCCCTCTCGCTTGAACTTGATGTCGCCGTCGCTGTCGATCTCAGGCATGAAGCCTTCTTGCTTCAGGAAGGACTGGATTTCGGAACGGAGCGCCAATTGGCGGGTGGTGAACTCTCCATCGGCAAAAGCCTGGAAACTCGTGAAGAAGAACACCAACAGAAGGGTTGAAAATAACTTTTTCATGATGATACGTTTTTATGGATTGATGATTTAGGAGGGGTAAGGAGATTACCTTATTATTTTATATTTGCTGAGCACCTATTTACTTCGTTGCACTGGTGATGAGGCGTCCCTTGGAATCGTAGAGCACGACACGCACCGAAACGCGGCCGCCGAGCTGCTTTTTGATGGCTGCGGCTGCATTTGGCAGGTTGCCCTTGATGGTGTCGACGTCGTCGGGGTCGGCCTCATAGATGGAGGCGTTGATGCGGCAGGAGAGCTCACAGGAGTTTGCCCCGGTGATGCGCAGGGCGGTCATCGTCAGGCGCGTGTTGCCAACGGTGGTCGACGTGGGGAGCTCGCTGGCCAAGGCCTGTGCCGTTGCCGTCCAGTTGCTGCTACTTGAAGCGGTGCGCTGCGGTGTCGGCTGGGAAGGCTGTACGGGTCTTGCTGCCGATGTTTGAGCTGTCCACGATTCGCCATTCCAGCGTTGCGTTTCGAGTTCCTTGCCTGCTGCGTTGTAGTATTTCCGCACGGTCGGCTGGTTGTCTTCGTTGTAGGCCGTTGTGCGCTTATGCCATCCTGCGTCGCAGTTGACCTTGTTGCCCGAAATGCCGTAAAGCTCCATCAGCACTTGGTTGCCGTTGGTGTCGTAGGCATAGGTCTCGCGGTGGATGCTGTAATAAAGCATCGGTTTGCCGTCGGTGCCGAAATAGGCATGCTCCGTGCAGTTGTTGTCGTTGTTGAATTTGTAGGTCTCTTTGTGGTAGCCATCGCTGTTAGCCATTGGCTTGTCGGAGACGTTGAAATAGGCCCGCGAGAGGCAATTGCCGTGGCTGTCGTATGTCATGCGCAAGATGGCCCATCCCGTCTGCGGATTGATGATGTAATGTCCGTGTCCGTCTTGCGAGGCGATGAAGGTCATGTTGCCCCACTTGTCGTAGTCGCAAATGCCAACAGGCACCATCACCTTCGGGTCGGTGGGGTTGCCGTTGATGTCGAAGAACGACTGCTTCACGATTTTGCCCATCTTGTTGTAGACGTTCAACGTCGATGCCCATCCTTCGTTGCACTTGACCGGCTTCTTGTCGGCGCCGAAATAGGCCGTTGAAACCACGTTACCCAGGAGGTCGTATTTGTAGCGGACAATGGCGTATTTGTCGGTATTGTAGGTGGTGAGGTTTCCTAAGACGTCATACCAGCGTCTCTCTGTTTCTTGATTCAAACTATTGTAGACCATCACGCAACGGTGGATGTTCCAACTATTGAGCGCCGGACCGTTGAGGTTGAACACGGCATATTCTGTGCAGTTTCCAACGCGGTCGTACTTATTGCGAATGATCAGTTTGCCTGGTGCCAGACTTCCGTCGCGGCCAACGGGCTTGTTCTCCAGTTCGTTGCCCATAGCGTCGTGAATATAGTCTGTTCCGCAGATGCCATCGTGCCAAGTGGGCTGACCGTTGAGGTCGAGATAGCGTTCTGTCTTGACGTAGCCATTGTCGTCGTAGGTCTTCACCATCTTAGCATAGTGGAGGCCCTTGGAAACGCAAGGCTTGCCGTCGGTGCCAAAGAAGGCACAGGAGACAAGGTTGCCGTGCTCGTCATAGGTATTGTCCCATCCAGCCTCCCCTTCGCGGTTGAGCATCAGTTTTTTTCCAGAAGCGTCGTAGAAGGCGCGGCGTATCTGGTTGCCCTTGCGGTCGTAGGTCATGCGCATGATGTAAACGAGTTCCTTGCTCGCACATGGCTTGCCGTCAACACCGAGTCCGGCTATCTCGCTAATCAGTCCTAATTCGTTATAGGCGAATCTCTGGCCAGCGAAGCCGTTGTTGTCGAGCACCGGCTGATGCTTGACGTCGTAGTTCATGTATTCGATGACATTGCCGACAGAGTCGAACTTGGCCTTGATGCCGGCCACGCCATCGGCATTGAGGCAGAGGTTTCCGGCTTTGTTATAGAACCACTGCTCAAGGTTGTTGCCATGCTCGTCGTTGACATACGTTGAGCGGGCCATGCCCTGGCGTGTGTCGCAAATCTGGCCTTCTGTGTTGATGAAGGTCTGCTCGCAGACGTAGCCGTTGTCGTCGTATTTATTCTCGATTCCAGCGTAACCGTTTTCAGCGATGTACATCGGATTGCCGTCGATGCCAAGCACTTCCGTCTTCACGCATTGCCCTTCTTCGTTGTAGGTGTTTTTCACACCGGCATAGCCGTTGCGCTTGGGCAGCATGAGATCGCCCTTGGCGTCTTTGTGGAGCGCCTTGACGAGGTTGCCGTTTTCGTCATATTCCATTTCATACACCGACAAGCCATCGGCCACATCGAGGGCTGGCTGGCCGTCAACGGTGAGATAGACGGCCTTCACCCAGTTGTCGTTGTCGTCGTAGGAGAATTCCTTCTTTGAAAGTCCCCAGCGCGTTGAGGTCGGCTTGCCGTCGCGTCCGATATAGGTAATAGTGGCCGTTCGTCCCTTGTCGTCGTAGGTGTAGAGACGGCCGTAGATGTGGTCGGCATCGCCCACGGCGGTGTTGCTCTGGTCGGCATATTTCAGGGAAGTGACGTGTCCGTCCTCGTCATATTCGAGCCACCAACGCGAAATGCGCCCGAGTTGTTCGTTGCCGTTCGATTCCAGCGTGCGTCCATAGTTGACCGTCTGCGCAGCGATGGGGCGCTCCGTTCCGTGCTCGTCGTCGAACTGGAACGACATGGTGTTGAGCTTCTCGTTGTAGGCTTTCACATAAAGCACCTTGCCGCTGCGGTCCATCACCTTCACGCGCGACACTTTCCCGTCGGAATTGTAGGTGAAAGTCTGGTCGAGCGGACGCTCGGTGCGCTCGCTTTCGCCGTCTTCAATGATGTTGCCCTTGCTGTTGACGTGGCTCACACGCTGCAACTTGTGTTTCTTATATTCAAAACGATAGGCACGTGCCGCATGGCTCTGCTCGCCGCTGCTCAGCTCGCCGATGCCCTGGGGAATGCCCCACTGCTCCACATAGTCCTTATAGAAACAGATTTTCGTGCGGTTGTAGTCCCAAACGTAGCCGGCAGCGCCCAAAACAGCGAGCACGCCGACCGCTGCGGCAATCTTGACCCATTTCGGCATACGCGACGGATAGATGGCGCGATGGAGGGCCTTCTTAAACTCCTCGCAGGAGCGGTAGCGCTGTGAGGGGTCTTTGGCCGTGGCTTTGTCTACCACCTTCTGCACCTTGTCGGAGATGTATTTGTAATACGACTTCATACGCGGAAGCGGTTCGCTGACCACCTTCGTGTTGATGTCGTGTTCCGTCAAGGTCGTGGTGTCGTAAGGGGCGTTGCCCGTCATCATCTGATGGAGCAACACGCCAAGCGAATAGATGTCTGAGCGCTCGTCGAGCTTCTCTCCCTTCACCTGTTCCGGACTCATATAGGAAGGCGTTCCCATGATGGGCTCTTCTTCCTCGACTTGTGTGCCATCCACCTGTGTGCCATCCACCTGTGTGCCGCCGTCGTCCTGGCGTTTCTCCATGATTTTAGCGATGCCGAAGTCAAGAATCTTGGGCACGCCCTCGTTGGTGATCACGATGTTGGAAGGCTTGATGTCGCGGTGCAGAATGCCATGCTTGTGTGCATAGCCCACACCGTCGAGAATGGGCTCGAAGAGGGGGCAGATGCGATTCTCCACAATCAGTCCGCTCACATTGCGGATATAGGTGTCGAGGTCTTTGCCGTCGGCATATTCCATGATGAGGTAGATGTTTCCTTCCTCGTCAATGTGATAGTTGTGGAAAGCCACGATGTTGGGATGATTCAGTTCTGCCAACTTCTCGGCCTCGTCCTTGAGGAGCTGCCGCGTGAAACTGTTGGCCATATTGGCTTTGATGACCTTGACGGCCACCTTCTGCTTGCTGATAAACTTGTTTTCAGCCAAATAAACAGCGCCCATACCGCCAGCTCCGATAAATTGGATGATGCGGTAATTGAGGATTTCTTTGCCTATCATGATATTGGATATATAAGTTTGTGATTCCTAAGAAATAAGTGATGGTAACTCCCGTGCGCCTGCTGTGACATCGCAGCCAGTATCGACATGAAGAAGAAGCCTACGTTAACGCCAAAGCCGACCCAGGCAGCCTGACAAACACGGCGGGCACGGTTGGGAAGACGGTTGTGCCATACTCCCCAGAGAATCCATCCAACGATGGGGAAGAAGAAAGAGAGAATCCAGAAGCCTGCCGGACAGCGGTCTTCATCGTTGTAAGCAGGAGCGTAGCCTGGGTTGCCGCCCAAATTGTTGTATTGCGTTTCCCGCTCGTAAGGAGAGACGGGACCCATCGGGAGCATTTTGTAGACTTCGTTCCACGGAAACGGCACGCGACCGGCAAGGAGGATATTGGCGCCGGGGGCCACCGTTATGCGACGGCCATGAATGACCTGGCCGTTGAGAACGGAACCGTTGCTGCTCACGTCCTCGAATACGTATTGGCCGCCAACGCGGCTGATGCGGGCATGAATGCGGCTCACGTTGCCGTCCGACACCATGATGTTGCACTCGCTGCTGCGTCCTATTGTTACTGTTGCGTTCATATCTATATTTTCATTAATGGATGGCCGGAACGCCCTTCCGCTCCCGACCACCGTTTTTTTAAAAAAAGGAATGTTCTGAAAGTTACGGCGGATGATTGGCAACCCTTCAACGGCTTCCAATCGCTGGCTATGCAGCCATGACGGCAAGTACAAGAATGTTGAAAACCAACCCTACGCCGAAGCCTATCCAGGCCCACATGGCGGCCTTCGAACCTTTGTTGGGGTATTGGTTGTGCCACACGCCCCAAAGCACCCATCCAACGACGGGGAACATGAAGCAGAGGAAACAGAAGCCACCTGAGAGACGATCTTCAGCCGGGAAGAACTCACGTTTCGTTTCTGGAGCGGGAGGCGGCGGAGGCGTGAGGCCAGAAGGCCCTACCTGCGGGTTCCATCCCTTTTCACGGAGTTTCTGCATCACCAGCGGCCAGGAAAGGAGGATGTTGGGATTTCCGGCGAGCATCACCTGCGGCAGGGACGTCGTGCCGTTATAAGGGATGGACTCGGTGGCGTTTTTAAAATATCGGCCGTCGATGCCAGTGCCGTTGGTGCTGTGGTCGGTGATTTCAATGGTGTACCGGTTTGGTCCGCCCGTACTGGGAGACGTAAACCCGTGGATTTCCAAATGATGAGAGCTGACCACGTTTTGTGTAAATAGGATATCATTGTCCCTGTGGCGCCCAACCGTAATCTTCGCATCCAACGAGAAAGGATTGCGCTCTGTGCGCTCCAGGTCGTCGCGAAATTCCTTGCACGTCTGATAGCGCTTGGTCATGTCGCGATCGATGGCCCGCAGATAGATGCTGTCGAGTTGCGTTGAAACACCTGTTGTCTGCGACGGCAGGAGGCGCTCCTGATTGAGGATATTGAGCATCGTTTCATGGCCGTTGTTGCCTTTGGCGACCGCCGTTTTGCCCGTGAGCATATAATAGAGCACACAGCCGAGCGAATAGATGTCGGTTCGGTGGTCGATGTGTAAGCCCTCGGCCTGCTCCGGACTCATGTATCCGTCAGTTCCGATGACCTTTCCGACGGTTTGGCCGGCAACGCCCGAACGCAAATCCTTGGCGATGCCGAAGTCAATGATACAGATACTGCCGTCGGGGCGTATCATGATGTTAGAGGGTTTGATGTCGCGATGAATACACCCACATTTATGCACATAGCTCATGGCGTCGAGAATCTTGCACATGAGGTTGATGGCCCCCGTCATCGGGAACGCCCCGTTGCGTTTGACGTGCTGCTCGATGGTGATGCCTTCCACAAATTCCATGGGGAGGAAGAAGTTCCCGTCATTATCCGACCACGAATGCCCCATGATGTGCACCACTGAGGGGTGGTTCATGAGTTGCAGACTCTGCACCTCAGCTTGAAACAACTGCCGATATTCTGGCAGACAGGTCACCTTGTTGCTCATCATCTTGATGGCAACCTTCTGGCCGGTCTGGTCGTCATGTCCCAAGTAAACGCATCCCATGCCCCCTCTTCCTATTTCTTTATCGAAGATGTATGACATAAGATTGCAGGATTATTTTTTGTTGATAATGAGGGTGAACTGCTTTTGGTCGGCGAGGAAAAGCGTGATTTTTTCAGAATCCTTCTTGAACTCATTATAATATACCGTGATGTTGACCACATTCTCATTGGGGCATGAGATATGATAGGCCGCTTCCTTCACCGAATTGCCCGTTGTGCTGAACTTCAAATCTTTGCCAACGTAGATATTCGAGCGGTTTGATTTTCCTTCACCTGTCTGCAAACAGATATTAATCTGTCCCTTCTCATTCACCATGTCTGCTCTGATTTCCGTGGTCTTGGTGAGCGGTGTCGGAGTTTCCGTGGTTTCTTTCTTGTCGTCGGAGAAAGCATCCTTGATGTCCTTCACCTTCTTCTTGGTCTCTTCTGGGTTTTGCGCGGGATAATCAGAAGGTTTGGGAACAGAGATGCCGATGGTGTAATGGATGGTGTGACCGTCCGTCGCCGTAAAGACGAGGGCTACATACTGCACGCCTTCCAACTTATCTTTGAAGCTCAGTTCAACCTTCGTTGAGTCTGTTTTCGTCAAATTGAAGTTCTCTGCAGGCACCACTTTCAGTGTCTTAAACAAATTCTTTGGGCCCTCGATGCGCTTCACTTCGCCCTTGCTTGTGGTCCAAGAGATAGAGACGACACCAAAACTGTTTGGCACCTCCTCGATGGTCATGAACTTCTGATTGGCCTTAAACACCAAAGCGTCGGGGTCGCCCTCCGCAATTTTAAGTTTAACCTCCGAATTCTTGTCTTTCTCCATCAGCTCCTTGACATAGTCGTCGGCCGTTGCCATCTTCGGTTCGCTGTCTCTCAGGAACCACCAGGCGGCACCGCCAGCGAGGGCGAGGCAGAGAACGGCAACTGGGAGCCAAATGGTCAGTAGGCGCGACGGTTTCGCCGACGGAGAAACTGCCCCACCCTTTGACTTCTTTGAGCGGTTCTTGAACGGGGAGAGCGAAAATTCAACCATCACGGCCGTGATGTTGTCGTAGCCGCCATTGACACGCGCCTTTTCAATGAGGCGCTGCACGCGCTCTTGCTGCGTATATTTGGCTTGGCTGCCAGCAATTTCGAGGATCTTCTCGTCGGGAACCATACCGCTCAATCCGTCGGAACAGAGGATGAAGCAGTCGCCAGCCTCTGGCTCAACGGGTTCGGAGCGCACCACGGCGGGCATCATCTGAGGCAGGCCGAGGGCATTGGTGATTTCGTTTTTGCGCGGATGGTGCTCGGCCTGTTCTGGCGTTATTTCGCCGCGGTCAACGAGCATCTGCACGAAGCTTTGGTCTTTGGTCAGTTGCTTGATGACATGCTGGCGCACGAGATAAATGCGGCTGTCGCCCACACTCCCATAATAGACATAGCCATCGCGCACGATGAGGATAACGCAGGTGGCTCCCATGCCCGAGAGTTCGGGCTGTTGCTGGGTGCGCTGCAAGATGGCCTGATTGCCAGCATTGACAGCTGCCACGATGGCTTCGTTGGGATTTTCGAAATAATTGGCTTCCAGGAAGGCACGAATGGCCTCAACGGCTGTATGCGAGGCTACAGCACCGCCTACATGGCCGCCCATACCATCACACACCACAGCGACAAGGCCGTTTTGGCATTCAAACTTGTCGAACCAGTCCTCGTTGGCAGGACGCTTGCAACCAACGTCGGTCAAACCTTCGATGTTGCAGTAATAATATTTCTGGCTTTGCATAAATATGTCTTGATTGACCTGTGTGTATAGAAAGTCCTGCTGATAAGCGCTCAGGAAATTTCTTTTCATCTCACTGACGGCCTATATCCAGAACGTCTCTACATAAGAATATATCCAGTGCCGGAATGCGGCGCAGGGAAAAAGGGAAGGAAAGGGAAAAGGGCAAGCACGAGCCTTAATTACTAATAAGGCAAACGTAACTTGCCCTTGAAGGTTTCACATTTAGAACTCAGGCACGCCGAGGAACACGAGCTTCGTGCTGCCGATGACGATGATGTCGTTGGTGTGCAATTCAGTGCGGTCGCCAGTGAACTTGCCATTGATGTAGGTGCCGTTTGAAGAATTTTCATCGTTGGCCCACATGATGCCCTCCGCCTCGCGGTAGAGAATGAGCAGATGGCGGCCCGACATCTTGTCGTCCATCGGGAAACTGATGTCGCAAGCGTGGTCGCGGCCCACGATGTTGCGGCCCTCATAAATCTTGTAGACCTCCCCTGCGGGATTGTGGCTGTAGCTAACGAGCAAGCCCACCAATTTGCGGCCGCCGTCAGGATTGGGCGAGCCGGGCTGTCCGACGGTGCGAATGACGGTGTGTCCGCCGCCACCGCCTGGCACGTCAGGCATGCCAGGGTAATAAGGTGCTGTAGGAGCCGTTGCGCCTGGGGTGCCGTTTCCGTTGAAATTATTGTTTATCTCCGTTTTTGCTGTCGGCGCCCCGATTCCGGGCATATTCACTTGTGTGTGGCCACTCTGCGGGCAGAAGGGGCAGTTGTCGCCATAAATGCTTGAGTCATATTGGTGTCCGTTCGGACATTTCTTTGTTGCCATGGTAATATAAGTTATTATGTAATGGCGGAGAACAGCTTGCGCGGCCGTTCTCTACGCCCTTACGGATTAATATTCAACGTGTCATTTCAGGAGTTCAACGATATACTTGGCCTTTACGCCCATGTTGAGTCCCTGCTTTTCAAATCCGGCATTGTTGATGCCGACGAGCTGTCCTTTGTCATTGAGAATCGGCGAACCGCTTGCGCCGTGTTCCGTCACCATGTCGTGACCGAAGCTCACTTCTCCACGGTTTTGCGTCACATTGCCTTCGTGCACCTGGTTGTGGATTTCGCGGTTGTCAATCATGCCCATGTCGGTGCCCGAAGGATAGCCGATGGTAAAGATTTTCTTGCCCTCCTTCAGTGCATCGGGCGAGAGGTCGGCCTTGTTGAAGTCGATGATGTGGGTCACCTTCGCTGGGAGCGTACGGCTTTCTGTTTGAATGACGGCCACGTCTTTCGGCATGCCGCTCTGCTCCTTATAGACCGTGCAAGACACGAGGTTGTTGGGACTGAACACCACACCATCGGGGATAATACCAATGCCGTAAAGTTGCGGCTTCACCGTGATGCGGCTACACAACGCGCCGTTGCCAGTTTGAATCAGAATATCCTGCACCTGCTGGTTGATTTTCTTGCCCACAGGGTCGTCGCTCGACGACGGGTTCGACAGCCAAGGCTGCGTGATGTGGAGGTTGGTGACGACCTTACCGTCTTTGCTGACAAAGAAACCCGTTCCGACGGCCTCGCCGCGCTTAGGAACAAGATTTCCCTCCCCGTCAACGCTCAGGCATTCGATGCCGTCCTGTCCCAACAACTGACGGAAGAAAGCCGTCGTGATGTCTTCATCATCCTGGTAGATATTATAGCCGTAGACACTGTAAGTCATGCACACGGCATCGCCATATTCATTATATATCTTTTCACTGCTCCAGCTGGCGAAATGCTTCCATCCGAAATAGCCTCCCACGCCGAGCAACGCCACAATGAAGACGGCGGCGATGGAAATCCAGACGCCCTTGCCCGACGACTTCGGAGCCACTGGTGGCACTTCCGGCTGCGGAACCCGCGGTTGCAGATAGTTTTCCCAATCGAGCGCATAAGCCCGCGTGATGGTCACGCGGTCGCCCTTCTGAAGTTTGCGACTCGTGACGCGTTCGCCGTTGACATAGGTGCCGTTGGTGGAATTGGTATCTTCAATCACCACGTCGCCCTGTGCGTTGCGATAGAGCAAGGCATGATGGTGCGAAACGTCAGTCGGCGTGAGTTTGATGCGGCAGTCGTTGTCACGTCCGATGGTGTAGCTCTCGCCGCCCGCTACAGGTCCGCCACTTGCCGCGCCGCCCGCGTTGCCGACGCGAATCTTTGTCTTTCCGCAACGGCCCACGATGTCCCTGAGACTGGTGATTTCCGAGCCGAGCCTAATCACGTCGTTGACCGACACACGCTGCTGCGAAACCCGTGCGTTATTGACGAAAGTGCCATTGGTGGAATTTAGGTCACGAATTGTGCCCTGCTGTTCGTTGTCATCCAAGATGAGTTCTGCGTGATGTCCGGATACATTGGAGTTTTGAATCACGCAATCATTGTCGAGCGAACGTCCGATCTTTATGATTTTCATAAACCATCAGTTTTGCAAACCTTCTGCGGAGGGGATTTAAAAAACAATGGTAGAAGCCTATGCGTTTGCCGCATACAAATACAATAGGGAAGCATTTCATGTCGGCTGCTCCATGTTGCGTTTCTGTTTCTGACGAGCCCGGCCGTCTGTATGCGCCGGCCATCTCCCAAAGGTTCTATTGTTAAAAACTATTTGCAGAGTACACAAATGGCCATATCTATTGCCACGTGTACTCTGCAAAATTAAATATCTTATCAGGAAAAAGCAAGTATTTTCCCATATTTTTTTGCTAAAAATTCGTGAAGCCCTTCAGCGCCGCCATAATAAGTAATGCACCATCACTATTAGGGGAGGCATTCTAAGTGTAATACACCATCACTAAAAGTGTTCCCGTCGCAGCGGATAATTTCCGCGCAGGCGCTCAAAGGCAGCGGGGTCGGCTTTCAGGGCATCGCTGTCGCGTCGCGGGTCGTAGAGCGCCAGAGAAAGGTTGGCGGCAGCGTCGTCGGGCGCTTCAGGATAATAGCGGAACGTGGGCGGCACGGCTGGAGCCTCCACGTCAAACAGACAATCAACACCGAAGAAGCGGGCCACGGCTTCGAGCGACATACGGGTGCCATTGGCCTTTCCGTCGGCAGAATAGCCAGCGATGTGGGGCGTGGCGAGGAAAGCCCGGTCGAGGAGTTCACGCGAGATGTCGGGCTCGTTCTCCCACGTGTCGACAACGGCTTCGCGGACGATGCCGTCACGAAGGGCGCCGAGCAAGGCACTGGTGTCGACCACCTCACCGCGACTGGAATTTATCACGACGGGGCGGCGCTGCAAGCGGCTGAAGAAATCGGCCGAAGCGAGGTGGTAGGTGGCGTGAAGCCCCTGGCGCGTGAGTGGCGTATGGAAGGTGATGATGTCGGCCTGCCGGCAAACGTCGTCGAGCGTGGCGCAACAGGCGGCATCGGCAATGCCGCCAGCAGCGGCGCTCCCCTCTTCCACCCCGCCACAACCCTGAAGGCGCAAGGGGTCACAAAGTAAGAGGTTGAGGCCGAGACGCTTGGCCATGAGCGCCACTTGCGTGCCGACGTGGCCCACGCCAACAACGGCCAGCGTGGTGGCGGCATCAAGACGAATGCGTCCGGCACGGGCAAGGAGCAAGAGGGCGCTCTCAACATACTGCGCCACACTGCCCGCGTTGCAGCCCGGACAATTGGTCCATCCGATGCCATTTTTCGCGAGCCAGGCGGTGTCGATGTGGTCGAAACCGATGGTGGCCGTGGCAATGAATTTCACACGGCTGCCTTTGAGCAAGGCTTCATCGCAGCGGGTGCGGGTTCGCACAATGAGGGCATCAGCATCGCGCACGTCATCGGCGGTGATGGCAGCGCCAGGAAGATAAACGGCGGTGCCGAGGCGCTCTGCCTGCCCGCGCATAAATGGTATTTTGTCGTCAATGATGATTTTCATACTCGCAAGAGGGGTAAGTAAAGGGGTGTTCTATAAATTAGCTTGAGCCGATTTTACATTTATCGCGAAGCAGAT
>OJAW01001288.1_pt1 | contig 14973 bp, 21 predicted proteins | sample 1589151 | NCBI WGS metagenome assembly OJAW01 (sample SAMN03283290) | human gut metagenome | biome: human-associated habitat; material: feces | host: Homo sapiens | place: Peru | collected 2012 | reverse complement strand
GTTTTTTCTATAATTACAATATCTCCATCAAAGATTCCGGCATTTATCATGCTATCACCACTAACATTAAGTGCAAAGATACTTTTCCCTTTAGGTATCATTTCACTTGGAATTGAAAAAAATTCATCCGGATTTAATATAGCTTCAGTTGGTAATCCTGCTTTTATAGTTCCTAGTAATGGGATGTTTTCTATTTTATTATTAATTTGATATTCATTAGGAACTAAAAGCTCAATTGTTCTATTCATATTTCCCTGTCTTTTTATATAATTTTTTTTCTCAAGCATATCTAAGTGTGCTTGAATTGTTGCAGGGCTTGATAAATTTAAAATTTTAGCGAGTTCTCTAACAGTTGGTGGGAAACCGTTTTTAGCCATAAAATTTTTAATTGCACATAATGTATCATCTTGTCTTTTTGTTAATGTTTCCATCATATCACCATTTTAATTATAGCAAATTTTAAAAAGAATGTAAACATTTGTTCAACTAATAACTTTCAAAAAAACATTTATTATTTAAAAAAATTTTGTTATAATAATTATAGAAAGTAGGGATAATATGGATAAAACTATAGCTAATATAAAATCTTTAGCTCTTGATATGATTAGTGAAGCTAAAAGTGGTCATCCAGGCATTGTACTATCATCTGCACCAATTCTATATGTACTTTATAAGTATCATTTAAATATAAATCCAATTAAGCCTGATTGGTATAATAGAGATCGATTCATAATGTCAGCAGGACATGGATCTGCTCTTTTATATGCTACACTTTATATGGCTGGTTATGATATAAGTTTGGATGATTTAAAAAAATTTAGACAAATTAATTCAAAAACGCCAGGGCATCCAGAATATGGTGTTACAAATGGAGTTGAATGTTCAACAGGTCCACTTGGTCAAGGAATTGCAACAGCAATAGGAATTGCCTTAGGAGAAAAAGTTTTAAATAGTAATTTTAAAGTTGAAATAAACAAAAAAGAAAAACCTATTATTGATTTTAATGTTTATGTTTTAGTTGGTGATGGAGATCTTATGGAAGGAATAAGTTATGAGGCTCTTTCTTTAGCTGGAACTTTAAATCTTAATAATTTAATCATTTTATATGATTCTAATAATATGACTTTAGATGGTAGTACTAAAAATACGTTTACTGAAAATATTCATAAGAGATTTTCAGCTCTTGGTTTTGAGACATTTAAAGTAAATGATGGAAATAATATAAAAAGTTTAAATTTTGAAATAAATAAAGCAAAAAAAAGTAAAAAACCTGCTTTTATTGAAGTTAAAACACATTTAGGATTTGGCTCTTTATTGCAAGATAGTAATAAAGTCCATGGAACCCCTTTAACTTCTGATGATCTTTTCCAGTTAAAAAATAAACTAGGAATTGATTCTTTGCCGTTTTTTGTCGATGAATCATTAAAAAGAGATTTTACTGGTTTTATTGCTCAAAGGGTAGGAGATAGGTATATTAGTTCAATAGATATATATAATAATCAGGTAAAGCCTAATTTAGATTCCTTGTATAAAGGATTGAAATTTTATTTTAATAAAAATATCAATTATGATATTAGTACTTATAAATGGCAACTTAAGGAACATATGTCTTTAAGAGATATAAATAAATACATATTAAATGAACTTTCAAATCATATAGACGCTATAATTGGCGGTAGTGCAGATTTATTTTCATCAACAAAAACTTATCTTGATTTTAAAGATGATATTACACCAAATAATTTTTCAGGCAGGAATATTTGGTATGGAATTCGCGAACACGCTATGGGGGCCATTTCAAATGGTTTGGCACTTCTAGGTTTTAGACCATTTGCATCTACTTTTTTAACTTTTTCTGATTATTTAAAGCCTGCAATTAGGATGAGTGCATTGATGAATTTGCCTGTTCTTTATATATTTACGCATGATAGTGTAAAAATAGGAAAGGATGGACCAACGCATCAGCCGATAGAACAATTATCTAATTTAAGATCAATTCCTAATTTAAATGTATATCGTCCTGCTGATATAAAGGAAGTTATTGGTTGCTATCAGTCTATATTAAATCATTCTAAAAATCCTTCGGCATTAGTTATTTCAAAAGATGAGGTTTATATTAATAATACAAGTGCTAGCAATACTTTAAAAGGTGGATATATAGTGAAAGATTTTCCTGATTATTCTGCTTGTTTAATAGCAACAGGTACTGATTTGTTGACGGCTTTGAAGATATCTATGATACTTGAACAAAAAAATATAAAGCTTCGTGTTGTAAGTATGCCTTGTTTGGAAATATTTACAAGTCAGCCTCAGGAATATCAAAATTTAATTCTTTCTAATAAAAAAAATATTGTTATAGAGTCGGCTTCTTTCTTTGGATGGGGGAAAATTACTAGTTATGATAATATTATTTCGATTGAGAATTTTGGAAAAAGTGGAGATGGAGAAGATGTTTTAAAATATTTGCACTTTGATATTGAATCAATACTTGAAAGAGTAATTAACATTATAAATAAAAAATAACATAATTCGACAAATAGATAAAGTATAATTTAATTGGTGATGATATGAAATACTATTTATTTGTTATAAAAAAGGAATATTATAAAAAGAATGATCAATATTTATATAAGATGCTTGAAAATCTAAAATTTATGAATAGAGAAAATTATAATTATGGATTTAGTATATATCATAATATGTGTTATTTTTTTAATGATACTATTATCAAAAATTATTTGTCTAAAAAATATGACCTACAGTGTGTGGATGATACTTATTATTTTTTTGATGATACTAGTTTAAAAATTACAAAAAGTTATGCTTTAATTAAAACAAAGAAACATTTAAGAGAACTTTTATGTGTTTTTTATATTTATCATAAAGATATATTTGTATGTAATTTTGATACGAAGGAGTATTTTTGGCTAAAGGAAAAAATAACTTATAATTATGCATAGGCACAATTCGTGCTTTTTTTGTTTAATTTTATCTCTTTTAATATTTTTATATTTATGTTATTATAATAAAGGTGATTTAATTGAGAAAATTAACTATATTTAGTGTTATGTTTTTATTTTTGGATTTTATAGTAAAATTATTTGTTAATAATATAGTTATTTTATATTCAAGGATAGAAATTATACCTAATTTTTTTGAAATTACTAATGTAAGAAACACAGGAGCAGCTTTTAGTATACTAGAAGGTAATAAAATGTTATTTATTGTAATTGGTTTTTTAGCAATCTATTTAATATATAAATTTATATTGAAGGAAGGAAAGTTATCTAATTACGATATATTAAGTTACTCGATGTTAATTGGTGGCATTTTTGGGAATTTATTAGATAGGATTATATACGGTTATGTTATAGATTATTTTTCTTTTATAATATTTAATATGAATTTTCCTGTGTTTAATTTGGCTGATGTTTTTATAGTTATATCTGTTTTTTTAATTATTATTAAATTAGGGAGGAATCATGCAAGAAGTAGTAGTAGAGAAAAATGCTAGTCGACTTGATTGTTACTTATCACAAGTTTTAGGGCTTAGTCGAAGTAAAATTAGTAAGATGATTAAAGAAAAAAATGTATTTGTAAATGGAATAAACAAAAAAGGTAGTTCTAATATTTTAAAAAATGATATAATAAGGTATGAAATAAAAGATGATGAGGTGAAGTTTAAAGCTGAAGATATTGCTTTAAATATTGTTTATGAAGATGATGATGTTATAGTTGTAAATAAGCAAAATGGAATGGTAGTTCATCCAGCTGTAGGTAATAAAAGTGGTACCCTTGCTAATGCATTGATGTATCACAGTAATCATTTAAGTAAAATAAATGGTAATTTTCGCCCTGGTATTGTCCATCGGATAGATGCATATACAACAGGTCTTTTAATGGTTGCTAAAAATGATAAAGCTCATTTGTTTTTACAAAAACAATTACAAGAGAAAACGATAACTAGAAAGTATATTGCTTTAGTGTGGGGTGTTATTTCATCTGATACAGGTTTAATAGATGCCCCAATAACAAGAGATAAGAAGGATAGAAAAAAAATGACCGTTGGTTTAGGAAAAGAAGCTATTACTCATTTTAAGGTTATAGAAAGATTTGAAAAAGCAACATTAATTGAATTGAAGTTAGAAACTGGCCGTACACATCAAATAAGAGTACATATGAATTATATTGGACATCCTGTTGTAAATGATCCTTTATATGGTAGAAGAAAACTTATTGATGAAACTGGGCAATGCTTACATGCTAAAACTATTGGTTTTATTCATCCTACTAAAAAAATTTATATGGAATTTGATAGTGAATTACCTTCTTGTTTTATTAATATATTAAATAAGTTTAAGGAGGATTGAAATGGATAAAATAGTTGAATTATTAAAAACAAAGGATGTTTTAATTCCCCAAATTCTTTTGTTTAATTATACTAAATTAAAACTTAATACGACAGAACTTGTAATTATTATTATTTTAATTAATAGTTCTATATATAATCCTAAACAAATAGCTGAATGTATGGAGATTAAACTTCCATTGCTATTAGAAATGATTGCTTCATTAGAAGAAAAGGGAATATTAAAAATAGAATTAAACAAAGTAAATAATATTCAGGTAGAAGAGGTAAATTTAACAGGTTTATATGAGAAATTATCTTTTCTTATTACAGATAGTAAAAAAAATCATAATAGTATTTATGAAACGTTTGAACAAGAACTTGGTCGAACACTGTCACCAATAGAGTATGAACTTGTTGGCGAATGGTTAAATACTAATAGTGAAGAATTATTACTTTTGGCACTTAAGGAAGCAACATATAATGGTGTTAGTAATTTTAGATATATAGATAGAATAATTCATGAGTGGAATAAAAAAGGAATTAAAACGCGTGAGGATGTAGCTAAAAATAATATCGAATTTAAAAAAAATAAAATACAAAAGCAAGAATTATTTGATTATGATTGGTTAAATGACACAGAAAATAATTAATTATTTAAATTTATTGTTTGCTGATCCTAAATGTGAGCTTAATTATACTAAGGATTATGAATTATTAATATCGGTGATGCTTAGTGCTCAAACAACAGATAAAAGAGTCAATTCAGTGACTAGTATTCTCTATAAAAAATATAACACACTAGAAAAACTTGCTAGTAGTGATATTGAAGATATAAAAAAAATAATAAGGCCTCTTGGTACATTTAATAAAAAGGCTTATAATGTAAAAAAAATTGCCGAAAGATTATTAACAGATACTAATAAGGTAGTGATTAATGATAGAAATTACTTAGAAACATTGCCAGGTGTTGGTAGAAAAACTGTTAATGTTGTTTTGTCTATTTTGTATAATGAAGCTTTAATTGCAGTAGATACACACGTTGCTCGTGTAAGTAAACGATTAAACTTGGCAGATAATAATGATGATGTATTAACTATTGAAAAAAAATTATACCAAAAATTTAAGGGGCAACCATTAAATAAGTTACATCATCAATTATTGCTTTTTGGTAGGTATTATTGTAAAGCTAAAAATCCTTTGTGTAGTAATTGTAAATTAAAAAACATTTGTTCATATTATAATAATAACATATAATAATAGACATTTGACAAAATTATAAATATTTTATATAATGTTGTCGTAAAAGGAATAAGTGGTGATTTGATGGCAGATGATAAAGTAATTCTATCTAGTCGTGATATTTTGGAAAAAGAATTTAAGATAGATACTCGTGGTTATTGCATGCAAGAAGTCGATAGATTTTTGGACGTAATAATTAAGGATTATGAGGAGATGAATAATATTATTCGTTCTCTTTCTTTAGAAAAAAAAGAACTTGTTGAAGATAATGTTAGATTAAAACAAGAAGTTCGTAATTTACGTACTAAGCTTGATGTTATAACCGATGGTAGTGAGGGAAGTAGTACTGCTGATGTTTTAAGAAGATTATCCAATTTAGAAAAATATATTTATAGTAAAGATTAATACTTTGACAAACGCTGCATACAAGTTATGTAGAGGAAAGTCCATGCTCGCACAGTCTGAGATGATTGTAGTGATTGCGCTTAGGGAAAAAATAACCTAAGGTAGATTTATTCTAACGGCTCCAGATTGACCTAAGTCTAGTATATGGTCTATGGTATAAAAGTGCCAAAGTGACGAATTTAGAAGAAATTCTAAAAGTGGAACGTGGTAAACCCCGCAAGCGAGAAACCCAAATTTTGGTAGGGGAACTTTGATGAGGAAAATGAACCAATTCAGGGATCGAAAGATAGATAAATGTTTGTCGCCCAAGTGGTACAGAACATGGCTTATAAAGTATTTTTTTTATTGTTAATAAAGGATGGTATTATGAAAGAAATAGGTGAAAGGCTTAAAGAAACCCGTGAAAATATGGGAATTAGTGTAGAAGAAGCCGCTGAAGATTTAAAAATAAGACCTGCCCAACTTGAAAATATAGAGGATGGAAATAAAGAGGCTTTTAAGGATGTTTTTTATTTAAAATTTTTTATTCGTGATTACGCTAAGTACTTGGGGCTCGATTACGAGGCATTAACAGAAGAATTTAATGAGTATTTATTTGATTATACTTCTAAATTGTCACTTGATGATATAAAAAAAGCAAGTCAACAAACAAAAAAAACTGTAAAAAAAATAAAAAGTCCTTATACTTTGGAAAGAAAGCAGCAAAGAACAATACCACCAGCACTTATTTATTTATTGATAGTTTTAGTTATATCTATTATTATATATTGTATTATTTTAATAGCAACAGATAAAAAAGGTGAAGAAGATGATATCATAAAAGTTGATACGATGGAGGAAAAAAATGAATTTGCCTAATAAATTAACAATTGCAAGAATTATTGCATCAATATTGATTATATTATTATTATTATTTCCATTTCAAATGGCTGGGATAGAATTTCCACAGTTATTTATTAATGAAAAATTAGTGGTTGATTCTAAGTATTTGATTGCTGGAATCTTATTTGTTTTAGCTAGTATTACTGATTTTTTAGATGGATATATAGCTCGTAAATATAATTTAGTAACCGATTTTGGTAAATTAATTGATGCTATAGCTGATAAAGTATTAGTTAACTCGGTATTAATTATTTTAGCATCTCAGGGCTTTATTCATCCAATTATACCTGTTGTTATAATTGTTAGAGATAGTATTGTTAATTCAATAAAAATGTTAGCAGCTAGTAAAGGAAAAGTAGTAGCAGCTATTAAATCTGGTAAAATAAAAACAGCTTGTTTGATGATTGGAATATCATTTACTTTATTTTATAATTTACCATTTGAATTATTTAATTTTCGTGTTGCAGATTTCTTACTTTTTGTGGCTGCTGTAATGTCAATTATTTCAGGTATACAATATTACATTCTAAATAAGCATTTAATTTTTGAAGACTAGTTCTTCTTTTTTTTATGTTACATAAACTTTATTGGTGATAATATGGATATAAAAAGGTTTAAAAAACTTGCTTTTGATTTTATATTAAAAACTTTGATAGTAGCGATTATAACATTAATATTATTAATTATTATGAAAAATAATTTAAAATTTAAAACGGTATTTTATAAATATGTGTATGATACTAATATAAGTTTTAATAAGTTTAACAATTTATATAATAAATATTTCAAAGATTTTAATATAAAATCTTTGAAGGAAACAGAAAGTGTATCTAGTGACAAAATTGATTATAACTCAAAGGAAAAATATAATGATGGTGTTAAACTTTCTGTTAGTAACAATTATAGTGTGGGTGCACAAGAAAGTGGTATTATAGTATTTAAAGGAAAAAAAGAGAAGTATGGAGATACTGTAATTGTCCAACAAATAAATGGTATAGATTTATGGTATGGAAACATGGAAAATATAAATGTAGAATTATATGACTATATAGAAAAAGGTTCTTTAATAGGTAGTGTAAATAAAAAATTATATTTAGTATATAAAAAGAATGGCAAAGTACTTGATTATAATGAACAAATTTAAAATACATCCATTTACATACATATTTATATTTATAATAATAATAAATGGTGAATTTAATAAATTTGCATCTATTATGAATATTATATTATTTCATGAATTAGGACATATTTTATCTGGCCTTTTTTTTAAGTGGAAAATAGATAAAATAATAATATTACCATTTGGATGTTTAACTATATTTGATGAGAAAATAAATAAACCTATTTTTGAAGAATTTATAATTTCAATATCAGGATTTATATTTCAAATAATACAACTTTTTTTTATAGCAAATAAAAAGTATTCCATAATATTATTGTTATTTAATCTAATCCCTATATATCCTCTTGATGGCTATAAAATCCTTAATTTATTTTTAAATAAAATACTACCATTTAAAATAAGTCATTTAATAAGTGTATATATATCTTTTATAGCAATTTTCTTTTATAATAATAATTTAATTGTAATATTAATTATCAGTTTATTACTTTTTAATACCATAAAGCAGTTATATAATCATAAATATATATTTAATAAATTTATATTAGAAAGAAAAATATATAGTTTTAATTTTAAAAAGTTTAAACAAGTAAAAAGTATAAAAAATTTCAAAAGAGATTATAGGCACTTAATTTTAGATAATGGCAGGTATATAACAGAAAAAGAGTACCTAAATCGTTGACTTATTTAAGAATATATGGTAAAATTCATTATTGTGTAGAGCTTTACTCTACAACCGCACAGAATAGGTTTAAAGCGTAGCACCTTAATGGCGAGTCTTAGGTAAAGGAGTTGAAAAAATGAAAGCAGTTATTGAAACAGGTGGAAAACAATACTACGTTGAAGAAGGGACAGTTCTTTATGTAGAAAAATTAGATGTTGAACCATCTAAAGAAGTTGTTTTTGACAAAGTTTTAATGGTAAATGGAGTACCAGGAAATCCTTATTTAGAAAATATTCAAGTAAAAGGTACTGTAATTAAACATGGAAAACAAAAGAAAATTAAAGTGTTTAAATACAATCCTAAGAAAAAATACCGTAAAACACAAGGTCATCGTCAACCATATACAAAAGTTGAAATTACAAAAATTATAGAAAAATAATATGATAAAAGTAAAAGTTATAGAAAAAGATAACCAAATTACAAATATCAATATAATAGGTCACGCTGGCTATAGTGTAAGCGGAAAAGATATCATATGTGCTGCAGTATCATCTATAGTAATAACTACAATAAACGCTTTATTAAAATTAGATAAAGATTCAGTTAGTTATAAAAATAGTTTAGAAATAACAATACATAAACATAATGAAGTAATAGATATACTTATCGGTAACATGTTAGATATGCTAAAAGAATTAGAAAAAGATTACAAAAAATATATTAAAGTAGAAATATAAGGAGGTGTCCTTGATGAATTTATTAAAGTTAAATATTCAATTATTTGCTCATAAAAAAGGGCAAGGGTCAACTAAAAATGGTCGTGACTCTATCGCTAAAAGATTAGGAGCAAAAGCTGCTGATGGAGAATATGTATCAGGAGGATCAATTATATATCGTCAAAGAGGTACAAAAGTTTATCCAGGTCATAATGTAGGAATTGGAAAAGATGACACATTATATGCTAAAGTAGCAGGATATGTTAAATTCGAAAGAGTCGGAAAAGATAGAAAACAAGCAAGTGTATACGAAGAAAAATAAAAGTATTTACTTTTATTTTTTTATGTTTTAATTGATAAAAAATAATTATATTGTTATAATAATAATGGTGATATGAATGGAACTAGTTTTTTTATGTATAAAAATTTTTTGTTGTAGAATAATAGATGTTTCAATGGGAACTATAAGAACTATCAATGTAGTAAAAGGTAAAACTTTAATTGGAGCTGTAATTGGCTTTTTTGAAGTACTTATATGGTTTTTAATAGTAAAAGATGCTTTAAATACAGAACTTACAGGAATTTTAAATAGTTTATTTATTGCTATATCTTATGCTGGCGGATATGCTACAGGAACATATATAGGTGGAATGCTATCAGATAAATTTATTCAAGGCAATTTAACATTACAAGTTATTTTAACTAAAAATGATGATGAATTAGTAGACGCAATAAGAAAAGAAGGATATGGAGTATCAGTCCTTGATGTGAGAGGTCAATTAAATATTAATGATAAATATATGTTATTTATAGAAATAGACAAAAAGAATTTATCTCATGTAACATCAATAATAAAAAAATTAGATAAAAAAGCATTTATTGTTGTAAATGAAACAAAACTAGTACAAAATGGATTTATAAAGTAGGTGATAAAATGTTTGTAGATGAAGTAATAGTGACACTTGAAGCTGGAAATGGTGGAAATGGGTGTATGGCGTTTAGAAGAGAAAAATGTGTACCAATGGGTGGTCCATTTGGTGGAAATGGTGGAAAAGGATCAGATATCATATTTAAAGTAGATGAAGGATTAAACACATTACTTGATTTAAGATATAAAAAAGTTATAAAAGGTAATAAAGGCGAAAATGGTCTTGGCAAAGGAATGCATGGATCAAATGCCAAAGATGTAGTTATATATGTTCCAGAAGGTACAATAATAACTGATGTTGATACTAATCTAGTAATTGCAGATTTGACTAAGAAAGATGACGAAGTAATTGCAGCATATGGTGGACGTGGAGGAAGAGGAAATATTGCTTTTGCTACAAAAGCAAATCCAGCTCCTTCATTTGCTGAAAATGGTGAACCAGGAGAAATAAGAAAAGTAAAATTAGAACTTAAATTACTTGCTGATGTAGGACTTGTTGGACTTCCATCTGTAGGTAAAAGTACATTTATATCAAAAATATCAGCAGCCAAGCCAAAAATAGCTGCATATCACTTCACTACTTTAAGTCCAAATTTAGGAATGGTTAGAGTAGATGAAAATAGAAGTTTTGTTGTAGCCGATTTACCAGGGCTTATCGAAGGAGCTTCATTAGGTGAAGGTCTTGGAATTAAATTCTTAAAACACATTGAAAGAACAAGAGTAATTGCTCATATAATAGATATGGGAGCAACCGAAGGAAGAGACCCTATAAATGATTATAAAATTATAAGAAAAGAATTAGAAAGCTTTAATAAAAGTATAATCGAAAAACCAGAAATAATAATCGCTAATAAAATGGATATGCCATCATCATTAGAAAATCTAGAAAAATTTAAAAAAGAAATAAATAAAGAAATAATTCCAATATCAGCAATTAATAATGAAGGACTAAAAGAAGTAATTTTTAAACTTGCAGATATGTTAGATCAAATTCCAAAAGTACCACTTACTAATGAAGATGAAACAGAATCACATATTTTATATAAATTTGAACGTGAAAAACCATTTGAAATAGTAAAGGAAAAAGATGCTTGGTTAATTAAAGGAAAAGAAGTAGAAAAATTATTCAGAATGACAAAATTTAATACAAATGAATCAGTTAATAGATTTGCTAATAAATTAAGAAAAATGGGAATTGATGATAAACTAAGTGAACTTGGTGCTGAAGAAGGAGATACTGTAAAAATCTTAGATTATGAATTTGAGTATAGAAAATAAAGATTGATAAAATCTTTATTTTTTTATATAATATAATTGGTGATAATATGAAAGTACTTTGTATTGGACATGCAGCATACGATATAACATATTTAGTAGAAGAATTTCCAAAAGAAAACACAAAAAATAGAGTTAAAAATAGAGTAGAATGTGGCGGAGGACCTGCAAGTAATGCTGCATATTTGCTTGGTAAATGGGGAATTGAAACATATTTTTCTGGTATAGTAGGACATGACTTATATGGACATAATATTAAACATGAATTAGAAAAAGTTCATGTAAATACAGATTATCTAGAAGTAAGCGCTAAACACATAACTACTTCAAGTTTTATAATTGCAAATAGAGAAAATGGTAGCAGAACAGTATTCACATATAGACCAAGCAAAATGAAAATGACTAACGTTGATTATGATTTTACTCCTGATTATATATTAGTAGATGGTCAAGAGTATGAAATGTCAATGAAAGCACTTGATACTTATAAAGATGCTATATCAATTATAGATGCAGGAAGACCTAGAAAAGAAATAATAGATTTAGCAAAAAAATGTACTTACTTAGTATGTTCTAAAGAATTTGCAGAAACAGTTACTGAAGAAAAAATAGATTTTGACAAAGTAGAAACATTAGAAAGTGTTTATTCAAAATTAGAACAAGAATTCAAAAATAATGTAGTAGTAACCTTAGAATCATATGGTTGTATGGCAAGAATAAATGGTAAATTAAGAATAATACCATCATTAAAAGTAAAAGCACTTGACTCTACAGGAGCTGGTGATATATTCCATGGCGCATTTGTTTATGGTCTTGTAAAAAAATTCAGTTTAGAAAAAACACTTAAATTTGCTAATTATGCAGGAGCTATATCAGTAACAAGAGTAGGTGGAAGATATTCTATGCCAACCTTGGAAGAAATGAAAGAAGTATATGACAGATTTAAATAGTGTAATATTTGTAGATAGCTATCCCAAATTAGATCTACATGGTTATGATAGTGAAACCGCTAGAGTAGCAATAGAAGATTTTATTGTAGACAATATAAAAATGAAAAATGAGATAATAGTAATAGTTCACGGAGTGGGAACTGGAACGATAAAAAAAGTAACTCACGATGTACTTAAAAATAATAAGAATATTATTGAATATAAAACATATTATAATAATACAGGCGTTACAATTGCCAATTTAAAAGTGTAAATAAGAAGTAAACAATTTCTTATTTTTCTTTTACTTATTTTGACTTTTAAATACTATATATGATATTATTATATTGATAATAGGAGGGGTGTAAAAGTGAGAGATTCCTATGCATTTGAATATGTAAATGAAAATGAATTTAAAAAGCTTGAAAGATCACTAAAAAAATATAATATGCTTGCATTCAAAAAATTATATTTTGAATACTATCCATCCTTAAAAGAAGGTAAATTTCTAGGGGAAAAAGTAGCTGAAGATAAAGAAAAAAACACATCAACTTTTGAACTAAAATTACCTACAAACATTATGTTTTCAAAAGTTCATGGAGATATAAAACTTCATTATTTAGTTAATGAAAGTGATAGACAAGTTATACTTATAACACTTACTCCAGAAGATATCTTAACTGAAGGCCATCAAACAGAATTAACTACATATAAAGGTGTAATGATATCAAAAAAAGATCAAGAAAAAGATATGTTTAAAATAAATTTACTTAATATGTTAAAAAAATAACTTCTATTTATTATTAAAATAGAAGTTTTTTATTTCATTTACAATATCACCAATCAATATATCAAAATCATTTTTATTAAAGAAATTTAAATTTTGTATATTTTCACCATTATTTAAATATTTGCTAACTTTAATAATATCATCTTTATATATTTTTACTCTATTAATTTTTTTAGTTTCTTCTAAAATCTCATTGCAGTCATAAATTGTAATATTATTATCACTAAAATTGGTATTATATCTTTTAAATTCATCTTGTTTAAATCTTCTTAGTTCATCTTTAGTATAATTTTTAAAAGCTTCATTATTATTTAAAATAGGGTATGCAAAATTATTAAAAGAATAATCAGCATATAAATGACAGTAATATCCTAGAATCATAGGATTCTTTATATTATTCTTATATTCATTATAAAAATTTAAATAAATTTTATGACTATCATTATCTTTAAAATGTGTATAATTTCTATCGATATGAGTTACAATATCACTTATAATATATCCGTTATTAATATCTGGCAAAATATTACCAAATAAAAACAATGTATAATCGCTTTTATTAAATTTTAAAAATTCATTACATCTCTTTGCTATTTCAATATGAGTTTTCCAATGTGGCATATAATCACCTTAAACAATTATAACACAATATAAAAGATAGTGAAATATCACTATCTAAATATTGAAAAAAGAAAAATCATTATATTTGTCATTATCACATTCATCTTCTAGTAAAAATAGTTTATCTATATCTTTTTTATTTATAGAAAACATAATATTCTTATTTCTTTGTCTACCAATTTCTAAGCCACTTCTAGACACTCTACATAATATAGTAATAATAATTGTCTTATTCTTTATAAGTTCTATAAATTTATCAAATGAATGTAATTTATAAATTTGCATTTTATAGTATCTAAAATATTTTATATTATTATCAATTTTCTTACTGGCATATACAATAGCTAAATTATATAATTTAGTTTCTAATTTTAATTTTAATGTATCATAATTTATATATGATTCTTTTTCAAGTAATTTATCGTTTAAATCGTATACTTCAAAATACATTTTTTTATTTGTATCATCTAATGTAACCATAAATTTATATTTGTCATTGATAATAACTTTCTCATTATATTTTAAATTTGCCATAAGAATTTTTCTATCTTTGAATATTTCATCAGTTTTACCATATAATGTTAGTAATCTATTTATTTCATATAATGATGGTCCATCTAAAGACTGTGAAAATAGTGCAATTGGATATCTACTATATCTTTGTGTACATTTAATTTCAATGCCATAATAGTCTGGAAAAAATAAGCTGTCAGGTTTCTTATTTAATTCATTTTCAAAAGTAAGCCCAACGGCATTATTATGGTTACTTATGGCTTTTATCCATCTTTTGTTAGAAATTATAGAAAATTCTTTTATTAAATTTTTATTATCCATATTTTTTATCAAACTGTTTTGTTGGAAGATATGATGGACCCTTTTTGTTGGTTAGACGGCTCATATGATCGGTCTTAAACTTCGTTTAAAGGTTCACCATCTTGTTTTAATTATAAAAAAAAAGAACGAGTCCTTTTTTTTATAATAATGGTGCGGGTGAAGGGACTTGAACCCCCATGGATTACTCCGCTAGATCCTAAGTCTAGTGCGTCT
>OJAW01001286.1_pt1 | contig 14993 bp, 14 predicted proteins | sample 1589151 | NCBI WGS metagenome assembly OJAW01 (sample SAMN03283290) | human gut metagenome | biome: human-associated habitat; material: feces | host: Homo sapiens | place: Peru | collected 2012 | reverse complement strand
TTATTCTATCAAACATTAGATTAATATTATTAATAACTTCTTCTCTACTTCTAAAGTTTTTATTTAGATCTATCTTGATACCATTAATATTCTTACTATATGAATCATATTTATTTTTAAATATATATGGATTAGCATTTCTAAACCTATATATAGACTGTTTAATATCTCCAACCATATAGACATTGTTATTTGATATATATGCAATAAATTCTTCTTGGACATCATTAGTATCTTGATATTCATCGATCATTATTTCATTTAAATTATTTTTAATTTCTTCTCTTATCTCGGTATTTTTTTTTACAAGTTCTATTGCATAAGAAGATATATCCCCATATTCAAAGTAATTATATTTTTTCTTATATTCTGATACTCTTTTATCTAATTCTTTTATTATAGTTATTATTTCTTCTACATAATCTTTAGTCTTTAATATACCACTCTTTATACTATCATAATTATCATATATGACTAACTTTTTTATTTCTTTAATAGTATTAGCTATCTTTTCTTTATATTCTTTAGTGGTATCTGATACTCCCTTAGCTATAGGAAGTTTAACCTCTATATTAAGTTTAATATCATCATAATTACCCGAAGATAACAAGGGACTAAGTACTTTATATATTTTATCAAAATAATCACTATCATCTATATATTCTAAATAATCTCTAATGTTATTAATTAAATCTAATATTACTTTAATATAGTTATCTATATCTTTATCTATATTTTCTTCATTATATTTGATACTTATATAACTATCTAAATATTCTTTCTTATTGGTTTTTAAATCTAATTTATTATTAATATTTAAAATAAAACTAAATATTTCTTTATCGTCTTTTAAGGCATATTCTTTAATTAAATTTAAAAACTTGGAGTCTTCACTAGTATATAATTCTTCAAAGATATCTTTAAGCATCTTTTCTTTATATAGTCCTATTACTGAAGCATCTATAATATTAATATCTTTAGATAGATTTAAATAGTAATGGTATTTTTTAACTAGTGATAAGGCATAGGCATCAAATGTTGTTATATCAGCAGTATCTAGTTTAGCTAGTTCTTTAGTAAAACCATTTTCTTTTAACTTTTCTCCTATTCTTTCACGCATCTCTTTAGCAGCCATCTTTGTAAAGGTTAGTATAAGTAGGTTGTCTACTGAAATACCACTTTTTACTTTTTCTAATACTCTTTCGGTTAGAACGGCTGTTTTACCAGATCCTGCACCTGCAGATACGATAATGTTAGTCCCCTCTTTGTATATTGCTTCTTTTTGTTCATCTGTCCATTTTGGCATAATTTAAACCTCTATTTTTCTTTTTATTACTAATAATCATACCATTGTAGCCAGAAATACTATCTATATTTTTATATTTTGAGATATAAAATGCAATTTTTTCTATTTTATTATAAGTAAAATTATTAAAGATTACTCTATCACCATTAAAATCAGTACTTCTAATAAAATCATATAAATTATACATATTACCTATTTCTTCAGTATAGATAGTATCCTCTCCTACAAAAATCATTTGTATTTTTTCATAAATTTTGTCTTGATTATGATTAAAAATATAAGTATTCATAAAACCCTCCTATTTTGTTTTTATTTTTTTATTATTATTTTTTATTTACGACTAATTCCATGTTCTTTCACCTTTACCAGCGTGGCCTCGTCTATATACAAGGTACCTTCGGTATCTGGAATATTACCTTTTAAGAACCATTTTTTAACTTTCTTATCTAGTTCTTTATCTTCGATACCATCTAAAAGATTATAAAACCATATAACATAATTTTTCATGTTTTCATAATCATTATCTTTATCTCCTGGATAAAAATATTCATTATCTATATCGTTATATTGTACTAGGGCATTTTCTTTATAAATAGTATCTTCACTATTTAAATGTCTTTCCTTTATCGTACAGTAATATCTAGGCATATATAGAACAGGTTTAGTCCCCATTATCTTCACTCTCCTTATTAATATATACTTTATCTTTCTCTCTTAAGTAGCAGATATCTTTATATTCACAGAAGCTACAGCTTACATTTTCGCCGTTTATTACCTTTGGATTAATTTCAAAGTCAGCCTCTAATATATTATCTATTGCTTTATCTATTAACTTATCAGTATTACTTAGCATGTCATCTATTTCTTCTTCAGAAAGTACCTTACTATAAGTACTAAATCCCTTACTGGTAGTCTTCATACCCTTAATTAATTTAGAATCATTATAAGTAGTATCAAACTTAGATAATATATTTTCTTCATCTATAGAATAGCCTTCAAGTCTTAAATTATTTTCTCTTGCAGTATCATAGTCTTTACTATTATCTAAAGTAGTATTAAATAATTTCTGAAGATAAAAACCTACTACTTTAACATTTTTAAGTTCCATCTTACTAGATAAATATAAATATATTGGTAGTTGTAGTCCAAGTCCATACTCCATATTCTTAAGATTAATATTAGTACTACCTGTCTTATAATCAATTACTACAAGATATGTAAAACCATCTTCTTCTTTATATAGTACCTTATCTATCTTACCCATAAAAGTAACTTTAATATTTTTATCTTTATTTACATAGACTTCTTTTTCTTTCATATTCTTATCAAAAGTACTATAAGTATATTGTTTTTTTATGGTAGTTATAATAAATTCTAATTCTTCTTTAATATTACTAAGAAAGAATAATTCTCTTTTACTAAACTCTCTTTCATTACTAATGTATTCACCAAAGACATTACTAAAATTAAAATCTATATCGTCCATATGTAATAGTACGTAGTGACAGACATTACCTATTAATATAGCAAAATCATCTTTAATTATATTTATCTTTAATATATTATTTAAATAATATTTAAACTTACATTTATAGTAGTTATCTAAGGCTGTATAAGAAAGTAATAGTTTATTATTTAAATATTTATATAATTTATTTTTATCTACACTATGATATTTATTATCATACTGCATATATGATATATCATAATTAGAGGATAATAAATCTATATCTTTATCTTCTATATTATATTTAACTAAATTATCTAACTTCATAGCTAAGAAGATTTTATTCATCATATTAGAATTAGTATACTTAGTTTTATAATTATCTATAATATTTATATCATTAATTAGATCACATCTAGTATAATTACCACTATTATCAAATAGTTTATAACTAATAGTAAGGTTCTTTATATTCTTAATTTTCTTTATTATTTCTATCTTCTTATTTATATTTAATTCTATACTAGTATCATAACCTAATATAACTTTTTCTTTATCATTAAAATATTCATTATCTTTATATAATACTATATTTTCTTTATTATATCCTAAATAAAATACATAGTCATCATCATCAAAATAATCATTGATACTAGCTATTTTAATACCAGTATTATCTTCATTTAGATAAGTATTTTTTAAGTCATTAACAATTAAATCTTTTACCTCTTCTTTATTATCAATAAAACTATATTTATTAATTACTTTAACTATCTTTTCTTTAATACTAGTATCATTAATACTATCTATTTCTTCATTAATATTATTTAAATTATTTAGTATATTTTTTACTTCTTTAATAGAATATATACTTCTATTTTTTACTGATATTGGTATATTATATATTTTAAATAATCTATATATAGATTCTTTATATTCATTAGATATTATTAGTTTTATCTTACTTATATTAATATTCTTACTAATTAGATTACATATATTATCTATAACAAATAAGACTTCATCATCTATATAGTTAAATTCATATATATCTTTTATAGTATAATCTTTATATTCATAATCTATTACTTTATAGTTATAATTATCTAGAATACTTTTATAATATTTATTAATATAATCATAACCATATATATATATTTCTTTATCTTTAAGATATTCTTTAAATAAATTATCATATATAAGTAGCTTATTACTATCTAAGTAATCTTTTATTTCTTTTAATTTAGTCATTTTATTATTATTTAGTTTATCACTTATATAATATAAATTATCTAAATATACTAAAGCTGTACTATAGTTATAATTATATTCTTTCATTAAATTATATATTGTTTTTTCATCATAATCAAATGTTACTCTTTTAACAAAAGTATCTATACTCATAAACTTGATATTATAGTTATAATATTTTATTCTGGATAATTCTATTATCTTATTTTTTATATTATTTGGTACTAATACTATATATTCTTTCACAAGATCACCTAGATATATTATTGCATAAAACTAGTAAAAAGTAAACCCTACCAAAGTTATTTTATTATGTTCACTATAAGCCTTATTTTATAAGTCTTATTAGTGTTATTTTGAGTCTGTAGTCTCAAAATAATATATCTACATATCTATTATATATAAGCATAATTTATATATTTAAATTCTTTTTAATTAGTAGTTTATTGTAAATATAATAAAAAGCGGATAGCCACTATGGAGACATTATTAATGTCTTACCATCTTACAGCATATCCGCTTTCTGTAGATAATATATTACAATCCAATTATTCTTCAAGTGATAATATTTGATTAATATTACTATATGTCATAGTAACTAATACTTTGTTAATAGAAGAGTCATCTATTTTAAATAGTTCTGTATAATCTATAGTAATAGTCTTAGTATCTTCATTTACCTCTATTGTAACATAATTATCAGAAGTATTATTAAGTACTAAAGTAGATAATTTTACTTTATATATATTTTCTTCTTTGATAGAGTTTCCTATTAATTCTTTGATAAAATTAATATTCATAAATTTATAATTTATATAAGGATATACTTCTTCACTCGTGGACAATATATAATTACCTTTATCATCTAGTGAATAATATTTATTATTCATAACATAATAATATTCTTCTTTATCGTTATCTTTTACTTTAATATTTTCATTTAGTCCTAGTTTTCTTCCATGATAATTATATTTATTATTATCTTTTTCTATATTTATATCATACTCATAATTATCTTTTAAAGTATAAATAAAACTATTATCATTGATATTATCATTATGTGGTAGTTTAGAGTTTTGATAGCCTAGTACTCTAGCAAAGATAATTACTCCAACAAAGAAAATAAGATATAGACATAGTTTAATTTTGGCTCTACCTCTTTTATCTTTCCACATTTCTTTTAATTTATCAAGTTTACCAGGGTCTTTTGTTACTTCTTCTTTTTCCTTCTCTTTACTCATTAAATATACCTCCGATAAAGTTTTCTTTCTTTATACCATTGATAAAGTCTTTTACATCGCATCTATTCTTTCCTTCTAGTTTAATATTTTTTAGTATTATATCATAATCTTTAGTACTAACTGTTATTCCATTTTTATTTATATCAGTAATAGTACCTGGTTTTTCTTTAGAGATATTATTTGTTTTTTCTGATAAATATATTTTCATTCTCTTATTATTTAATATAGCATAGGCTCCTGGTATACTAGATAATCCTCTTATTTTATTATGAACATTACTTACACTATCATTAAAGTTAATTAGTTCTTCTTCTTTAGTAATATTTAGTCCGTAAGTTACTTCTTCTTCATTTTGTTTTATTCTATTATTAGTACCATTTAAGATACTTGGTAGTGTATCTATAAGTAAATCTCTACCTAATATAGATAATTTATAATATAGATCATCTAATACCATGTTATCATCTATATTTATACTTCTTTGACTTATTATATCACCACTATCCATTCTTTTATCCATATACATGATAGTTACTCCTGCTTCTTTATCACCATTAATTATAGCATGATGGATAGGAGCTCCTCCTCTTAACTTAGGAAGGAGAGAGCCGTGAACATTAATACAGCCATACTTAGGATAGTCTAGTATTTCACTAGGTATTATTTGGCCGTAGGCGGCTGTTATAATTATATCTGGTTTCTTATCTAATATATATTGATATTCTTCTCTTATCTTGATAGGTTGATATACTTCGATATTATTTTTAATAGCTAGTTCTTTACAAGGGGAATATATTATATTACCTTTTCTATCTTTTTCTTTATCTGGTTGTGATACAACCATTATTACATTATATTTATTTATTAATTCTTCTAATATTGGTACTGCAAAAGAAGGAGTACCCATAAATATCATCTTTATATCTTTATTTGTCACTTTATATCACCAATTCAATTATATAGTATTTTATTTTATTTTTCAACTATTTTATTCACTTTAATTCTAAGGTATTAAAGTGCTATTATTAGCCTATAGTCTAATAATAGTGTATCTACATACCTATTATATATAAGCTATAACTATATATTAAAAGAAAGATATTAGTCATACCTTTCTAATTATTTTTTTATAAGTTAGTTACAATTCCAATTGGTTAAGTATTACTAACCAGTTTGCTACCATTTTTTAATTTATATAACCTTTCTTTGGATTTGAAGGTTTATAGTAAACAATCACCCTTGTTAAATCAGGAAAGGTATTAGAACGACTTTCATACTTTTTCTTTACGAAATAATTTTTGCCATCTACTTCATATTTATATGTTACAACTATTGTTTCAATCGTTTGATGGTCTTTTTCATAATGACCATATTTATAATCAAAGGATTTACCTTCTACATACCAACCATTTTTCTTGGCTCTTTTAATGAATCTTTTTTTTGTATTAATACTTGCAAGGATAAAAAGTAAAATAACAAGTATTATTAACCAAAAGTATTTAAAAGCAAATTGAATTACATCCATATTAGTTATACCTTTCTAATTATTTTTTCATTTTCTTTTTAACTAAATTATATACATCATTATGTATATCTTCAATACTACGCATATTAGTACCATCAGTACATTCAATAAAATCCCAATTATATTTCTTAGCTATATATATTGATGTATCAGATACTTTTTTCATAAATTCTAAATCTCTTTCATGAATATCATTCTTTACTCCATCATTATCTTTTCTTTTATCTTTTAAACTTCTTGTTACTTCAAATGGTGCATGAAGGAAGATTACTAAATCAGGTTCAGGTACACCAAGTTTATGATATTCGTAATCATAGACATAGTCTATAAATGCTTCTCTTTCTTTATCATCATCAATAACTGATGATTGATATATTAATGATGAAGTAGTATATCTATCTAATACTATTAGTTTTCCTTTATCATATTCACTTTTTAAACCTGTAATCCAAGTAATAGCCCTATCTTGAGCATATAGACTATTTACAAAGTAAGGTGATAATTCTGAATGATTACCATAATTACCTTTAAGATACTCCTCTACCGGTCTACCTTGATATGTTCCATAACTAGGAAAGTGATGTGAAGTAATATCATACTCTTTTTCATTAATTAATCTATCTATAAGTAGTTTATATTGAGTGCTTTTTCCTACTCCATCACAAGAGCCTTCAATTACTATTAATTTACCCATTATTTCATCTTCTTTCTTGTATAAACTTTTCTTTCATAAGGAATAACTGCATCCATATGATCAGCAATTTTAAAACCATCCCAATCTCTAAAATCTACATAAGGAAAATATGCATCAGCAGTATAGTTTTTATAGATTTCTGTTAAATACATAGTGTCTACATAAGGCAAAAGTTCTTTGTATACTTTCGCTCCTCCAACAACCATAAATTCTTCAGAACTATTTTCAACTCTTTCTAATAGTAGTTCAAGGTCGTTGTAGCAGATAACATCAACATATCTATCAAGTTCTGCACTACTTAATACTATGGGGTTTCTTCCTTTTAAAGCATTTACTGGCATACTTTCAAATGTTTTTCTACCCATAATAATATTTTTACCCATTGTCATTTCTTTATAAAAAGCTAAATCTTCTGGTATATACCATAAAAGTTTATTATTAAATCCTATTTCATTATTATAACCGCATGCTGCGATTAAACTTAAATTCTCCATATATATCCCCCTACTGTGCTATAGGCATTGGTATCTTGCCCATATGCTTATATTTAACTAATTTAATATCTTTTAATTCTTTTGAATTATCAAAAGCAAAGAAATCTGTAACATCTTTATTAAGAATAAGTTCTGGAGTAGTTTGATTTAATATCATATCGATTATTCTATTATCAGTATCTAAAGCCTTATACTCTGCACTTTCTTTATTTAAATGTTTCATTTGAATTAAATTGCCTCTTTCTTCATGTAATAATTCTAAATCACTCTTACCAATTAAATATTCATAAGTTTCTGCTCTTCTAAGTTGTTCTCTGATACCATCTAATTGATTCATATAAATATGTGGTTCATTAATTGAATAAGATACAAAACCTGGTTCTAAATCTGTTACTTGAGCGATCATTTTTAATAATGTTGCATATTGTGTTACATTAAATGGTAATCCTAATGGTACATCGCAGCTTCTTTGATGTACTTCCAAATTTAATGTATCTTTATATACATTCCATTCAGTACTCCAAACGCAAGATGGAAGTACTGCAGTTCTTAAGAATTCATTTTGCCATAAACTAAAGACTTTTCTTCTGGCAGTAGGACAATTTTTAATAGAGTTAATTAAAGCCCTTGCCATATCATATCTTTTGGTAATATAACCATAAGCAGTACCTATAGTACCAGCATACTCTTTACCATACCATTTAGCGGTCTTAATATTTCTACCAGGTATTCTACTTTTCGCAGTCATTACTTTGCCTGCGTCATTATACTTAGGATCAAAAGCAGTATATTCACCAAATGGATCACTAATTGGAACGCTAAGTGGATCCATAACTGTTACTTCTCTATCTGGATCATATTCAGTAACTGAAGATCCTTGCTCATATATTCTATATATACCATCATCATCTATCATCCATTCATTCCATATTTTAACTCCTCTATCTTGTAACCAACTTACATCATTAGAGCATACTTGCCATATCCATAACATTTCTAATATAGCCTTTTCGTGAAATGTTTGCTTAGTAGATAAAATAGGATATTCCTTTCTTAAATCAAACTTAAAATAATGCTCTGGTAATTTAATGGTATTAATACCAGTTCTATTTTCAACTTCTTCCCCTTCATGTAATATTCTCTTTAATAATTTAATATATTCTTCGTCAAAATAAGTCATTAACGTCACTCCTATCATACTTCTAAACTAATAATATCATACTCTAAATAATAAATCAACATTGTTTACTTTTAGTTTACAATTATAAAGCATACTTGCATAGAAAAAAACAGACTAAATTAGCCTGTTTATTTATTCTACTGTTACAGATTTAGCTAAATTTCTAGGCTTATCAATATCACAACCTTTTAATTTAGCTATATTATAAGCAAGTAATTGCATAGGTATTACAGCCATCAATGGATTAAGTATTTCATTATAATCATCTAATAATATTTTATATTTTGAAAAATCGTCGTCTTTAATATTAGTAATGGTAACAATATTAGCTCCACGTGACTCTACTTCTTTTAGATTACTAATAGTTTTTTCACTAATTTCTTTATCAGTAACTACTGCAATTACTCCAAAGTCTTTATCTATTAGCGATATACTACCGTGTTTTAGTTCTCCTGCTTGAAAAGCCTCACTATGGATATAAGATATTTCTTTTAATTTAAGACTACCTTCCATAGCTAAATAGTAGTCTATTAATCTTCCTAAATAAAATACGCTTGTTTTATTAGCTAATATTTTAGATATTTCTTCATAATCATATTCATTTATATATTTAGTAAATATATTAGGAAGTAGTTTTAAACTATTTATAGTTTCTTCTTCAACACTGCTACCTTTAATAGCTAAGAATAATAGTATTAATACTTGAGCTAGATATGCTTTAGTGGTAGCTACTGCTACTTCAATACCAGCCTCAGTATATATAACGTTTTTAGCCTCTCTTGCTATTGAAGATTCATGTCTATTTACGATAGCTAAAGTATCAATATTATTCTCTTTAGCTAGTTTTAATGATGCTAATGTATCAGCAGTCTCTCCTGACTGTGATATTAGTATAACTAAAGTATCTTTATCAAAGAAGTTAGTTTGATATCTATATTCTGAAGCAAAGTATACATTAACTCTAATATTAGCAAATTTCTCAATATAGTACTTACCTAGTTGTCCTGCGAAAGCAGCACTACCACAGGCAACAATATCAATATTTTTATACTTCTTTATATCAAAGATATCTTTTACTCTATTATTTTCAGTATATAAGTTAAGTAATTTCTTAACTAGTTCTGGTTCTTCATTAATTTCTTTTAGCATAAAATGATCATAACCATTTTTACTAATAGTCTCTTTCTCGGAAGAAAACTCTTTAATTTCTTTCTGAATTTCTCTTCCTTCTCTATCATAGTATTTAACACTATCTTTAGTTAAATATACCACGTCATAATTATCAAGTACTACATACTTATTAGTTATATGCACAATAGCGGGTATATCACTAGCTAGAACATTCTCATTATCTCCAATACCAACAATTAAAGGACTATCCTTTCTAATACCAAAGATAACATCTTTATAATCGTCATTTATAATATTTAAAGCATAACTGCCTTTAAAGATATGTGTAATTTTATTTAGTACTTTAATCATATCTTTTTCTTCGTTATAAATGTCGTCAATAGCGGCAGCTCCTACTTCTGTATCAGTACCCGTCTTAAATATATATCCTTTCTTTAATAATTTTTTCTTAAGTTCGTCATAGTTTTCAATAATGCCATTATGTACTAATGTTATTTTACCTTGTTTATGTGGATGAGCATTAATATCATTAGCTTCACCATGAGTAGCCCATCTAGTATGAGATATTCCAATATTAGTATCCTCATTATAATTTATATTTTCTTCAAGATTCTTAATAGGGCCTGCCTTTTTAATTATCTTGATTTCATTATCTTTAACATAAGCAATACCTGCTGAATCATAGCCTCTATACTCTAGTGATTTCAAACCAGTAAGTATTTTATTTATAGCTTTTTTATCTCCTGCATAACCAACGATGCCACACATATTATTAACCTCCTCTTATATATGATTATTATCTTGTTACAATCTTAATTTTGTTTTTTATAATAATCTAATGAGCATATACACCCAATGTAGCATCCGCCGAAAGTTCGATAACTACATACCTCGTTAACTATTTCTAGTCTGGCGCTAGTCTATATTTCTACTCCCTTCTACAATATAAACTTTATAACATTATATCAGAATAGAAGAAAAGTGTAAACATTTATAGTTATTATTAACTTTTAGTTTACACTTTGTTATCTTCAAAAAAACTAAGTAAATTAGGATATTTAACTAATTTTTTAGTAACACTACCAGTTAGATTATCTATATCAGGATTAAATAAATCCATCATTTTATCTATACTTCCATAAATATATCTACTTGCTAAAATACCATATAAAGCATTTCTATAAGCCCCTTTAAAACAAATACACATTTCTTTTTTATTTTTCTTTATTAACTCATTATAATCTAAATCACATCTTTTATAATTATCAAAATCTATTACCTTAATACCATCTTTACCAAATATAATATTACTAAAATTCATATCACCTATCAAAACATTATTTTCAGATAATTTCATAATATCATTATATATTCTATTAAAACTATCTATAATATATTCTATTTGAACACTAAGTATATCTTCAATATATGGTTTATAATATTCCATAGTATAACTAGTTATTTGCTCTCTATTTGGATCAAAGACATAATCATATAGTTTAACAAAAGCTTCGAGATCTAAATTTTTCATAGTATTAAAAATCCATCTATCAATAACATGTTCTTTAACAGCTTCTAATGTATAATTCATATATACTTTCTCACATATTATATTATCAATATTCTTAACGCTAGCATGAGTACCCCACATTATTTTATCATTATATAAATTCCGCATTATCTACTCCATTTATTATTTAACTTTTCTTAATTTACGTTGTTCTCCTTTATCTAAAGGTAATCCCCAAAGTACTCTTTCATCAAAAGAAAGATTTTTCTTTGTCTCCTCTAGAATCATTTCAGTATTATCTGAAGTGATAGGAATATCACCATATGCTAGTTTACCTTGCACAGTAGTTAGGAATTTCAACAATGGATAATTAGTTTCAGAATAATATTCGTTTAATAGCTTATTATATCTATTATTAAAAAATCTCTTGATCTTATTTGAAGAAAGATCATCTAAAGCCAAAATATTTTTTATCTTTTTACTGCTATTTATATTTGCTTCTCTTTCAATAGAAAATAAATCATGATTGTTTTCATATAAGCCAGGATATACATCTACTGCGATAGTACCAATTTCAAGTAGCTTTCTTTCAAAGTCATCTTCAGGTAAAATATTAATTTTCTTACTTTGAAGAACATGTTCTAATTCATGAAAAATAACTTCAATTACTCCCAAACATATAAATAAACTTTTATCTAAAAATATTTTATTTCTATTATACATATAAGCAGGATAAAGATTGATATACTGAAGTGCAATCATATCAGCATTAAATCTTAACATTTTTCTTTCATAAGCATAAGAAGCTAAAGATAAACTTTGATAATCATAGTCAACATTCATAATATAACCCGCGATTACATCATCTACTACTATATTTAAAATAGTATCAATAAATTTATTGTCTGGCAATTTATTACTAAAAGCATAGTTATATATAACATTTAATATATCTTCGTACATATTAGCCTCCTCATTATTTATCTTCTATTCCATCATATTCATTAGTAGTAATAGGTAATCCTAATATAATTCTATCATTTAAAGAAAGATTTTTCTTACTTTTTCTTAATATTTTTTTAGTATTTTTTTTGTTTATTAAAATATTTTCATAATAAAGTTCGCTATTAGTAGAGGTAACATATCCAAGTAATGGGAAATTATCATTTGAATAATAATCTTTTTTATAAGAATTACATCTTTTGATATAAATACTACTTAAAGAATTTGCTGTATCACTATCTAATTTTAACATTTCAATAATACTGGAATTACTTCTAATTACAGCCATTCTCTCTATAGGAAATATATCATGATTTTTTTTATATAAACCTTGATTTATTGATAACATATAAATACTATCTTTAATTAAAGCAACTTCTAAATTATTTTTATCAGTAGTTTTTACTAGTTTAACTTGTTTTACATGTTCTAATTCATGTAAAATAGTATAAATAGTTTCATAACAAGTAAGTTCATATCTTTCTAACAATTTTAATTCATTTAAATTATAAATACTAGTAGATCTTTTTAATCTATCATCAATACTTTTAATAATATTATCTATATCAAACTTTAATACTTTAGAAATAAAACCATAAGATGCTATATAATCATAATTATATTCTATATCACTAATAAAAGAATTTAATTCATAGTATTCAATAACAATATTTACTACTTCATTTATAAAATTTCTATCAGGTAATTTATAATTAAAAGTATAAATATATATAATATTTAATAATTTTTCATACATAAATTAACCTCCAAGTATTTAATATATTACCACAAAAGTTCTAAATAGTAAAGAAAAAACACCTATATAAGTGTTTGTTTCTTTATAATATATTATTCACTATAAGCCTTATTCTAAGTCTTATTAGTGTTATTCTTAGCCTAATTCCTAGTCTAAGAATAATGTATCTACATACCTATTATATATAAGCCATATCTATATACTTAGATATTATACAGATAACTGGTATGGATTACTTGAAGACCCATCTCCTGAAGATAGTGCTAGATCAGAGGTAAGATAAAGAGTTGGAGCAATCCTGTAAGCACTATACACACGGTTACCGTAACTGGTACTGTTTAAGTAACCAGTCGAATACACAGAGCACGCATAGTACGCAGTATCAGAAGTAAGAGTTAATAGCCACCCCCAATTATCGCCATTATTAGTAATAATTGTTTTCATCCAGTTATTTAAGGTGCAAGTAGAATTATCATAATTGTTCAAGGTTTGTGTACACTTGCTTAAATCTGCTGCATAGCCATAATCACTTGGATAAGCTAAAGCTATCTTTCCCGTCCATGTTGTTGGCCTTCCATAATACGCTGTAGTTCCTCTTTCATATCCATAAATTTGATTAGAATATATAGAACTATTATAACTGCCGCCAATATTCCAAGTCTCTTCTGATATTAAATTTCTTGTTGTATCATTTTTTATTCCTGTGCTTGTAAAATCGCAATCTTTTGTAGCATTGCCTGAACCACTATAACATTTACCTGATGCACTATTCCAATATAAACTCTGCCCTAAACCATTGTCGTTAGAGTCAGTTGTATAATAATCACTTGAATTTAGTAACTTCATTAATCTTGCTGTCGTCCAATCATTCTTACCATAATCGTTTTCTGCACCTGTACTTTTATTTTTGTTATCCCAAGAATAACTTCCTATTGTTGTGTTTCTTATTATTTTCAATTTACCATTAAATACACCAATTATTCGCCATGTTTCACATGTATTTGAAGATTGATTACTATAATCAGAACAGTTAAAATATATATAGTTGTTAGGACTTGCACCATAATATCTTATATTACCACTATCTATACCTACTGAAGTACTACCTAACCTATCATTCATTAAAAATACTGATGGTGCCGTATTATAAGTTATGCTATTATTTGTTACCGTTGTTTTTGAAGCATTAGTATATAATTCTATAATAGTGTCCGCAGATGTTGGCCCTTTAACTACTGCTCCTTCTCCATCTGCATGTAATTTAAAATTAAATTCTTTACCCATCATTGTACTAGGATTTACATAGTTTGCTCCATCTATCCAAATATATAATGTATAACTAGTATTTGATGTAGATATACTTTCATTAGTTAATAATGTTATGTGTTTAGTACTATTAGTACTACAAGTAACTGTATTACTAGTTAGATAACTATCACTAAAGTTTCCTTCTTT